>ERZ773248.163-NODE-163-length-99805-cov-12.748100_pt1 | contig 99805 bp, 110 predicted proteins | sample MGYA00580518_ERZ773248 | MGnify/ENA primary metagenome ERZ773248 (study PRJEB29015, sample SAMEA2737762) | human gut metagenome | biome: human gut; feature: human-associated habitat; material: faeces | place: China | collected 2012 ...
GTATTCTAGTATTAAAAATACTTGCTATTCCCCACCAAAAAAAATCCTTTGAAAAACCCATCAATATTTGCTATAATAACAAATGCATCTATGCATGATGCAAATATACTATAATTAGAAATCGAGGAATGTAACATGGCATTATTGGAACAGTGGCAGAAAGTTGCCTATAATGAGAAAGCAGATAGAGGTGAATTACAGAGATTCTGGCAGAGATACTTCCTTTTAGAGAAGGGCGTATACGAACAGCTTTTAACAAATCCGGATGAGAAAGTAGAAGGAACTGTAAAAGAGCTTGCAGAGAAGTACAACCTCAGTGTTATGGAGATGACAGGATTCTTAGACGGAATCAACGACAGCTTGGTAGAGGCTAATCCAATCGACACCATGGAAGAAGATACAAAAGTTAACCTTGTTTTTGACAAAGAAAAATTATACAAAAACATGGTTGACGCAAAAGCAGACTGGTTATATGAATTACCACAGTGGAAAGAGATTTTCGATGATGAGAAGAGAAAAACTTTATTCTTAGAGCAGAAGAAATCCGGCACTGTTCATGTAGGCAAAAAAGTCGGACGTAACGATCCATGCCCATGCGGAAGCGGTAAGAAGTACAAATATTGCTGCGGAAGATAGTCCGTCATACCGGAATTGTAAAAAATACTTTACAGATAGAAGAAAAGGGTATAGAATGACCCTAGTCAAAACGATGAAGAGAAGAGTAGCATAAGCAAAAGTCCCAGAGAGGAAGGCGTTTGGTGTGAGCGTTCCGGCTAAGAATTATGTGAAGACCAACTCTGAGTGACCCCAATCCGGTCCGGTGATACCGTTACAATCAAGAATGAGATTTCTTTGGAATGGACAGGCAGTAAGAAGATTGATGTCTGGTAAGACGGAGAGATGAAGATGGGTGGAACCACGATCAGTATATCGTCCCTGATATTGTAGGAATGCAGTATCAGGGATTTTTTATGTTGTACAGAGAATCGGAGATACTTCCTACAGAAACTTATTTTTATATAGCGAAAGGAAATGAAGAAAATGGTAGATTTTAAAGCAGACGAAAGACTGAATACTTTAAACCATTCCTGCGCACATGTGATGGCACAGGCAGTAAAACACTTATACCCACAGGCAAAGTTCTGGGTAGGACCAGTTGTAAAAGAAGGTTTCTATTATGATATTGACCTTGGCGATGATATCATCAACGACGAAGCAATTGCAGCAATCGAGAAAGAGATGAAGAAAGTCTGCAAAGAAGGCAAGAAGATTTACAGACGTGAGATTTCCAAAGCAGAAGCAATGGAAATGTTCAAAGATGATCCATACAAACTGGACTTAATTGAAGGTCTGGAAGATGGAAACATTTCTGTTTACGATCAGGGAGATTTCACGGATCTCTGCCGTGGACCTCACGTAGACAATACAAAGTTATGCAAGAACTTCAAACTTGTAAAATACTCTGGTGTATATTGGAAAGGTGATGCAAACAATCACGTAATGCAGCGTATTTACGGTGTATGTTTCCCGACACCGGAAGAGTTAGAGGAGCACTTAAAACTTCTTGAGGAAGCAAAAGACCGTGACCACAGAAAAATCGGTAAAGAGATGAATCTTTTCATGTCGGATGACCTTGTTGGACGTGGACTTCCAATGTTCCTTCCAAAAGGATACACAGTATGGCAGGAACTTGAAAATTATATCAAAGCAAAAGAGAGAAAACTTGGATATCTTCATGTTATGACACCTTGTGTTGGTACGGTTAATCTGTATAAAACATCCGGTCATTGGGATCATTACAAAGACAATATGTTCCCTGCAATGGAAGTGGAGGGAGAGTCCTTTGTTCTCCGTCCAATGAACTGCCCGCATCATATGATGATTTATGCAAACAGAATGCATTCCTACAAAGATCTTCCAATCCGTATCGGTGAGATCGCACATGACTTCCGTTTCGAAGCCAGCGGTACTTTAAAAGGTATCGAGAGAGGACGTCATTTCTGCCAGAACGACGCACATCTTTTCGTGACACCGGAACAGATTGAGTCAGAGTTCTCACAGGTTGTAGATCTGATTTTTGATACTTACAAGGATTTCAACATCACAGATTACCGTTGCGTGCTCTCCTTAAGAGATCCTGCTGATAAAGTAAAATATCATGATGACGATGAGATGTGGAACACAGCAGAGAATGCACTCCGAAAAGTATTAGATGACCTTGGAATCGACTACACAGAGGAAATCGGAGAGGCTGCATTCTACGGACCAAAACTTGACGTAAACGTAAAACCGGCAATCGGAAATGAATACACACTTTCCACCTGCCAGCTTGACTTCTGCTTACCAGAAAAATTCAATCTGACATACATTGACAAAGATGGCACAAAGAAAACACCGGTTGTTTTACACAGAGCAATCCTTGGTTCCCTTGACCGTTTCATGGCTTATATCTTAGAGGAAACAAAAGGAAATCTGCCACTTTGGTTAGCACCAGTCCAGGCAAGAATCATTCCGGTCAAGAACGAGGACGAAGAGTTAAATGCATATTCTCATGAACTTCTTAATTATCTGGATGAGAATGATATCCGCGTGGAGATCGACGAGCGTGCGGAGAAACTTGGCTACCGTGTAAGAGCTGCACAGGTAGAGAAAGTTCCTTACCTCATCATTCTTGGAAAGAACGAAGTAAAAGACGGAACGGTAAGCTACAGACTTCACGGTGAGCAGGCTACCACAACCGTTCCAAAAGAAGAGTTCCTTGCAATGTTAAAGGATGAGATCGCAACAAAGAAGATCAATCCTGCCGCATTAAAATAAAAATGAATAAAAATTAAAAGAAGGGCATATGTCAGAAAATTATGGCATATGCTCTTTTGCATATTTTTTTTCAAAAATCGCCATACTAATCTAAGACAATTGCGAAACTCATGAAAATCTAAATTGAATTGTGAGAAATTGACAAAAGCTTGAGAAAACACATAGCGAAAGCGTGTCTTGAATGTTTTTGTTGTTTTTGAACAATTGAAAGAAGATTATGAGGAGATTCACAATTGTCTGACAGATTTGAAGGAAAAGGAGAAAAAAGTATGGCATATTTGGATTGTTCAGTAAAAAGCTGCACCTACAACAATGAAGACGGCTGTTGCTGCAAAGGTGACATTCAGGTGGAGGGACGCGAAGCAACCGAAGCACAGAGCACCTGTTGCGGAAGTTTCAAAGACCGCGGAACAAACGGTGCAGCCTGTAACGCATTAAAAGATGTTTCCAAGGAAATCGACGTTGCGTGTGAGGCAACACACTGCCGTTTCAATGAAAATGAGAAATGTCACGCAGATCATATCGGTATTTCCGGTGCCGGAGCCTGCACCTGTGGAGAGACAGAGTGCGCAAGCTTCGAGTGCAACTGTAAATATGAATAATTAATACAGGTATGAAACTGGTCTGCACATGCTCCATTTGTGCAGACCATAAAAAAGCAGGATAAGAAAATTTACATCTGTAAAGCAGGATTCCAGTGCTTTAAAACACAAAAACTACACAAAAAGTTTACAAAGATACCCTTGTTTCTTTTGCCGCGGAGATGTAGTATGGGAGTTGGAAAAACAAAAAGATTCCTGTTTGGAGGCGGTACTTATGAGAAAAAAATCACATATTTCACTGGCACGTTACATTGTAAATAATATGGAAGACAATGATCTGAAAAAACATAAATTATCTTTTTACATCGGAAGTGTCCTGCCGGACATTAAGCCATCTTTCGTCTATAAGCGCCATGAGATGGACGGAACTTACCCGGATATCAGACGCCATATTGAGCGCCTTTCCGAGGGCAGAAAACTGGTGGAGAAGAAAAAAGGACGCAAGTATTACATGGATCTTGGACAGATCAGCCACTATCTGGCAGATTATTTTACTTATCCGCACAATAAAATTTATCCGGGAAGTCTGAAGGATCACTGCTCTTACGAGGAAAAGTTAAAGCGGGATCTGCGGAGATATATCAGGACGGACGCTGCAAAACCGCATAAAGCAGATCATCTGGAATTTAACAGTGCCAGAAATCTTTGCGATTTTATCCAGAAATCCCATGATGATTATCTTGTGAGAAAGCATGATGTGGAGGATGATATCCATCACATTGTGGAGGTGAACTACAAGGCAATGGAGACAATGATACATTTACTCGCCGAGAAAAGGGCAGAATTCCGGTTAAAACATTCCTGAAAAATGAAAAACATACAAAAACGATAGGAAAACATACGAATCAAATATTAATTTTTTATGAACAGCGCATCCAAAGTCGAAAAATGGATGCGCTGTTTTTGTAGGAAATACGTGCAATTGTGAAAAAATCCGTTTGGAAATGTCGAATTTTGGAGAAAACTCATCACCTAATTCATTTGATTTTTGAATCTGCGGATAGTAATATGGAGAATATAAAAGAGAGGAAAAGAAAAAGGGGAAAAGAAAAAGGGACTATTCTCTGCTCCGGCAATTAGCAGAAATTTGAATTTGTAAAATTGCATTTTCCATTGAGGAAATCAGGAGGATTCATATGAGAAAGTTGAGTGAGTTACAGCAGGAAATCGAATCCGTTCGATTTGAACTGGATCAGGCACTTTTACGACAGGATAAGTTTGATAATTACTATCAAAAAAGTACAAAACTCGATCAGCTGATTGAAGAGTATATCGAGGAAACAGAAAGAAGTAAGTAGAGAAGAATGGAAAATAATGCCAAATCAGGAAATAACTGGTCTGGCATTATTTTTTTGCGCTAAAATATTGATTTTTTCTTAAGAATAGTTTAAAAAACATCAAGTCTTTGAAAGTATGAATTTTACTTAGAAAATGTCTGTAACCATTATAAATACTTGGTTTTTAGTGCTTGTAATAAACTATTTCAGATTGTTGCAAAATATAAAAAAGTGTTCTAATTAGTAACAAATTAGCAACAATCTTTATCTTTAAAAAGGTGTCTTTATTTTTTCAATTTCTGTCCTAAGTTCCTCGGTCGTTCTGTGACCATATACGCCATTTGTTACATCATTACCGAATGAATGACCAAGCATTCGTTTTCTGTCATTGTCGTTTACTTTATAACGTTCACAAAGATATGAAAATGTATGCCTGCAATCGTGAGGAGTATGTTTTTCTCCTGTTACTGCAGTTGGTATTTTTAGAGCAGTTAAAGTATTATACATATTATTACGGAAAGTAGCAGTCGTGCAGCCAAGTAGGTCTTTACCATTGCATCTGGATTGCACCATGTTATAAATTGCTGAATGGATTGGTACAATTCGATCTTTTCCAGCCTGTGTTTTTACTCCGCCTTTAAAGTATTTCTTTGGTAGATTTACTTCCATATCATTAAAGGCGGCAATCCTGAATCCGCTGTAGCACATAATTAATAGCATTTGTACAGTAGGATTATCTTTATTATTCCAAAGTATTTTTAATTCTTCATCAGTAAATGGCATTCCTCTTTCGTCATCGTCCAATACAGGGATAAAAAGTGCAGAAGAGTAGTCTTTATCCACTATATCATATTTAATCGCATATTCGTACATCTGATGCATTAGAGACACTATTAATTCTTGTGATGAATGCTTTAACTCACAATTATTAAGGATGTCTTGTAAATCTTTATATTTAATCTGACCAAATTGTATGTCATGAATGGCAGAGGAGTTTTTAAAAGCTGCCTGGGTAGAATACATGGAGGAGGTTTTTTTCTTTCCTTCACGCAGTTCGTTCCGGTACTTCTCTTTATAGAAATCCTCATATACTTCTTTAAAGGTTGGAGTACGGTCAATATAAACGCCATTCTGTATTTTGATTTTTCCCTCGTTTTCCAGCTTACGTGCTGCCAGAATTTCATAACCTTCATCCCATGTCTCAACGTAGGCGAGAGCTTTCGGTGTGACAGGTCCTTTTGAGGTGTATTCAGTTACTGGTGGGTATACGCCATACGGCTTATAGCGTCCTTTGCCGAGATATTTTATTGATCCGAATCCGTTCGGGAGCTTCTGATGTTTCTTTCTTCGTGCCATATGTACCATCCTTTCTGATTTTGGGTATAAAAATAACAGCCAGCAGAGAACATCTGTTCCGCTTGCGGTTGGCTGCTCCGAATGATACAATATATTTTGTGAGAACTTCTGTATCATTCAGAAGGATTGCCTCTGGTATTCCAGTACTGGAGGCAATTTTAATTATTCATCTTCTGGGTCATCATCTAAGGAATAATCTGAACTGTAAACTTCATCAGAAGAAATAGATTGTCTGAATTCTTCTGCAATCATTGTTTTATTAAATTCCGCAGAAGGATCAATTTCTTCGACCAAAGTCTCTAATTCATCGATTGATATCTTGAAAAATTCTTTTCGAAGATTTACTTTATTTACTCGTCTATCATTTAATATTTGATGCATTTTGTTTTCAAGTGAGACAGCATCATCAGAGAAGATAAAACTATGTACATCAAATTTAAAGGGAACACTGGCACTTCCAAGTTCATTAATACGATCCTGTGGATCAAGGCGTCTTGTCATACCGATTTTGAATACATCTTCTCCAAACGATCCAAGATTACTGATTACATAAACAGTACCGGCTTTACCATTTTGTAAATTGGTAATTTCTTCTTTTTTAATAATTACTTGTCCCAATTGCTCTTGTAATTCAAGAATCCTTGCTTTTAATTTTTCTAAGTCTGATTGATCAGTGGTTTGAGCAATAGTTTCTTGGATTTTTGAAATTTCATTATTATATTTTTCTTCTTCTTTAGCAATTTTTTTACGTTCATTTTCCAGAGCTTTTCGTTCTTCAGCTTCTTGGCGCATTTGTTCACGTATAGCAAGCTGTTCCTGACGAGCCTGTTCTTTTTTTACATAATAGTTGTATTCAATTTTTACAGCATTTATAAAAAGATATTCAATTTCGCCAATGAACTTTGTTAAAGTACCAGCTATACTTTGGTTTCCTTCTCCTGCAATTTTTAGATATTTCGCCGAAATAGTTTTCACGTCATCGATGGATTTTTCAAGTTTTTCATATTTCAAATTATATAAAATATTTTGAATTTCAGCACGTAAAGCTATGACCATTAGATTGTAAATGGACTTATTTGCTTTAGTTGTATAACGTGAGGAGTACTGGTCGAGTAATTTAGATATTTGTTTTTCATTTTCTTTATATGCTTTTCTTAAGCTTTTCACATCCATACAATGTAATTTTAATGTGACAGAAGGTGAAATAAGTTCTAGATCATCAAAATCTTTGGTGGAAAGCTTACAATTGCTATATGGAATATCTAAATTAAAAAAATTATTAATTGCATAATCAATACTTTTATATAGTTCTTTACATTTTGATACTTTCCGTTCCTGAGAAGCAACTGATTTTTGAAGTTTAGAATTTTTTTCTTCTAGTTCGGAAATTTCTTGCCTTAAATTGAAAATAATTGTGTTATTTGATGCAATATCCGAATTTGTTTTTTCTAAAGAGGTAGAAGCTTCATGTTCTAGTTCTTCAATTTTTTGTTTGGTTTCGTAGTATTCATTTACTCCTAGAGAATTTATTTTAGCTTGTAGAGTTGCATTATCAGATTTTAAACGCTCATTTTCCTCTTTTATTTGAGAAATTCGAAATATATCAAGTAATCCCATAAAGACCTCCTAATAATAATTTTTAATTAAGGTGTAATTCATAAGAGCCAGATTTTTTTATTCGTGTTATTACATTTTTGCTTTCTAACTTGCGGAGCATGCGTTGAATGTCGCTTCTTTGAAAATCTGGCAATTCTGCATAGATGTTTTTCTGTAATATTCCATTGTGATCGGAAATTACATTTTTTATTTTAGGAATCAATTCGTCTCGTTCGTAATAACATTCTTCTAGACTACCTAAAATCATATCTCGGTAAGAAAAGCAATCATTATGTGTATTGTGTAAGTATTCATACATGTCCTGAAAATAGATTGTGCCGCCTTTTCCTTTTGAATAGCAGAAATTTTTACATTTATCGAATTCCGTAATAGATTGTTCCAATAACATAATTTTTTTTGACAAGTCCTGCTCTGAAAAGGAATTATGGTATGGAGTTTCAAATTTTTCTATTCTTTTAGCAATCTCGTTATAGTATTTATTTTCAAAAGAGTAAGATAATTCCTCTTCCTTAAATGATCTATGAAACTTTGGGTTGGAACTATTTTTCTCCTCAGCCAAAGCATTTTCGTATCCTACTTGCATAAGGTATGGCACTTCTTCATCAGAGATTTTTTTACCATCTGCACGGTATATTATGTTACTGTCTTGGACATATTCCGTTTGCTTAGAATAATCTCGTTCCTGTGGCTTGTCAGCGCATATTGCGTCTGAATTTTTAGATTGCTTTTCTGATGAATCATTTCTTAAAAGTAAGAATGAAAGTATACCAAACATTATTGATATTATTGCAGTGGAAATTACCTGAATAATATCTGTAATATTTGTTATAATAATTAGGATACCGATAAGTGTTGCTAATAGAAAAAATATACCAATTAACTTTTGTAGTCGTTTGAAAAAAAGCTTATGCATATGTAGTTCTTCCTTTGGTTGATAATTTATATGGTGGAACATTCAAAATTACTAAATTAATTCCATAACAGCAATTGTAGGTTCAAATATTATAATAGTTGTTTGAAATTCATAATTTTTTCATTATATCCGGCAAGCCTTGCAAGCTGATCTGCTGGCATGCCTGGATGTTCAAAAATTAATTCATCTGGAATTAATAATTCAGCAGCAAAAGTGTTTGCTTCTACTTCGTATTTTTCAGTATTAAAAAAAGTATGAGTATCCATAAAAAGCGCATTTGCTTTTTTATGCAACAACATATGCCCTAGTTCATGAGCACATACAAATCTTTTTTCTGAATCTGATAAATTCTCATCTATGTATATAATGTGATTTCTCTGAAAGTATTGATAAAATCCACGGACTCCATTAAGGGGAGCGTAGACTAATATCACATTTTTTTGTTTGAGAATTTCAAAAGGATTTCTTGTATTATATTTTCTGACTAACGATTGTACCAGATTGCGAATATCCATTAATATCACTTATCCTCTTTATATTTTTTAGGGGTATAAAGTTCTTTGTTACGTTTTTTCGCCATCTCCATACCTACTTGCATAGCAGATAGTATAGATTCAACGGCTTCTGGACTTGCAGGATTTCCATCAAACATAAGTCCATCTTGTTTCAAAAGTTGTTCGGTGTTAGCAATAATACTTTCTATTTGCTTAGTATCGCGCTTGGTTAATTCTGATTCCTTATTTTCAGTTTTCATACCATTCATTATGTAATCTGGTGTTGTATGTAAGTATGTTGCTAATTTTGATACTTTTTCAATGCTAGGCTTGTTTTTATCAATTTTACATAACGATCCGCGTGCAAATCCCAGTGCAGCTTCTGTTCCGGTGACCGTCACACCATTATCCTTACATAATTGTTTAATACGATCATAAATCAACATAATAATGCTCCCTTGAAAAAAAAGTTGAAAAAATTACGCAAAAAGCATTGACATATTGAAAATATTACGTATAATAAAAACATAAGTTGAAAAAAATACGTAAACAATATGCAGCTATTCTGTAATTGGTTTGTGGTTATTCTGATTATAGAATATATTACGCATACTGTCAATAACTTTGCGTATTTTTTTCAACGAAAATGAAAGGGGTGAAAAATAATTGCCATCAATTTATGAAAAAGTCAGAACCGCATGCTCGGAAGCTGGCATATCTGTTTATGCATTGGAAAAGGAATTAAAATTTCCACGTAGCAGCATTTGTAAATGGAGCAAGAATACTCCGGGGGTAGACAAAATGAAGGCTGTTGCGGAGCGTTTAGGCAAACCAATTGAGTATTTTTTAGAAGATACCACAACAACAGTCCAATAAGTAGGACAGAAAGGAGAGTAATGAAGAGTGAGCCAACGCTTAACAGTAAAAGAAGCCGCCGCCGAGATTGGATGCAACGTGGAATACCTCAGACGGCAGATGAAAGCCGGGCGGTGGGATCTCGGAAGTGTGATAAAGCCAAATGCGAAGGTTAAGAATTATCAGTATTTTATCTTCCGGGCAAAGCTGGACAAGTTTCTAGGTATCGAACCAAGAGCAGACAACGAGGAGGTGGAGAATGAAGCAGATCAGTAAAGTATTTATAGCGGTAGGGCTTGGAATCATGTTTATTGGTGGAATGCTTGATGCGGATGGAACGTATTATGTTTTTCTGCTGATTGCAATAGCTCTCGGTGCGGTGGTTGCACTTATTGGAGTTGTGATCATGGATGTGGAGAACCGCCGGGACGAAAAGCGGAAAGAGAAGCAGAAAGCATATTTTATTCACCAGAAGGACAAGCTTGACGCTGATGTTGAGTTCCTTGGGGAATTTGAGGAGGTGGCAAAGTGACAAATGCTCAATGCGTAAGCGGTGAGGAAAATCCGAATGTCGAGGATATAGCGGTCGGCATGATTATTACAAAGGTGGCAACGGATTTTCATATTGAGGTTGACGCTGAAAGATACATACCGCATTACCATCAAATGAAAGGATGGTTGCTCAGTGAAAAAGAAAAATAGCACCATAACATTCTTTGGCGAGAACTGGTGCTATTTACCGTAGGAATACAAAAGTATTTCTGCGTTTATTGTAACACGAAAATTAAATATTGGAAAGCGTGAAAATTATGTTTTTACGAGAATGCAGGATCTGCCATTGTTCAATGGATGCCGGAGAAGGTCAGAACGGTAAATGTGATGATTGCATATCGGGTGAGACCAAAAGGCAGGAAAACGAGAAAAAGATCAATGAAATGGTCAGATCAACAAAATATTATCAAATGAGTTTGGAGGAATTTTTAAAATGAACATTACAAAAATCAAAATCAAAAATCTTTTTGGAATCAGAGAGTATGAAGCAGACGGAACATCTGTTGAGCTGTCTGGAAAAAATGGAACAGGAAAAAGTTCTGTTCTGGATGCAATTAAGTATGCACTGACGAATAAAAGCGATCGTGAGTACATCGTACATAAAGGGGAATCAGAGGGGGAGATCATTGTAGAGACAGACACAGGGATTTCCATTGACCGCAAGGTCAGAACAGGAAAAGCACCTTATAAGTCAGTAAAAAGAGACGGCTTGGAGGTTGGAAGTCCAGAAGCTTTTTTGAAAGAATTATTTACACCATTGCAGCTCAATCCTATCGAGTTTATGAACATGGATAAAAAACAGCAGAACGCCATTATTTTAGACATGATCGAGTATCCGTGGGATATGAACAAAATCAAGGAATGGTTTGGAGAAATCCCGGCATGGGTGTCTTACGATCAGAACATCCTCTCTGTGCTGAATGATATTCAGGCAGAAAACGGCGATTATTACCAGAACCGCCGCAATATTGACCGTGATATCAGAAATAAGAAAGCATTTGTTGAGGAAATCGCTGCCAGCATTCCAGTCGGATATGATGTTACGAAATGGGAGAGCATGAGTGCCGGAGATATTTACAGACAGATTGAGCGGTTGCAGAGAGAAAACCAGACAATTGAAAAAGCAAAAATGTTAATGGAAAGCAGAGATAATAAAATCAGAAAATTCGAAGCTGACAAAGAAATTGAGATTGCAGCACTCGACCGGGAAATCAGTAACCGTGCTAATCAGATTGACAAATCAGTTGCATCTTTGAATGAGCAGATCAGGGAATACGAAAAAGAGAAAGAACAGCTTGCATCCAAGAAGCAGGACAAGCTTGAAGTGATTGAGCAGACCTATAAGGCGAACGTAGCACATTTTGATGCAGAGGTTGCTGAGTATGCAGAATATGCGGACAAAAAGCCAAATGATGTAACGGATTTGCAGAATAAGGCAAAGACTATCGAGGAGATGCAGAGCCACATTAATGAATATAAACGCATGATTGGCTTGCAGGAAGAGATTGCAGAAATGAAAGAACAGTCGCAGAGTCTCACAGATAAGATTGAGAAAGCAAGAACACTGCCGGGAGAAATCCTTACCGACTGCACGATCCCGATTGATGGTCTTACCGTTGAAAATGGAATCCCTCTTATTAACGGACTTCCGGTATCGAATCTGTCAGAGGGAGAAAAGCTTGATTTATGCATTGATGTTGCTTTGCAGAATCCGAATGGCCTTAACATCATCCTTATTGATGGAGTGGAGAAATTGGCGACAGACCTTAGAGAAAAACTTTATGCGAAATGCAAAGAAAAAGGTTTACAGTTCATTGCTACCAGAACGACTGATGATGATGCAATGACAGTAGTTGAGTTATAGGAGGACATATCATGGAAAACACAGAGATCATGACGGTAGAACCGAATACACAGCTTTCATCAAATGTTTTTTCTGATCCGGAAGCTTTTCAGAATTTATTTAATATAGGGAAGATGTTCGCATCATCTTCTCTGGTGCCACAGGCATATCAGGGAAAGCCAATGGATTGCACGATTGCTGTTGATATGGCAAATCGTATGGGTGTTAGTCCAATGATGGTTATGCAGAATCTCTATGTGGTGCAGGGAAAACCGCAGTGGAGTGGGCAAGCTTGCACATCAATGATTATGGCAAGTGGAAAATTTAAAAATGTTCATCATGTATATACCGGAGAGCGTAACACGGATTCTTGGGGATGTTTTTTAACTGCTGAAAAGGTAGATACCGGAGAAACCATAAACGGTGCAGAGGTAACCATTCAGATGGCAAAGGATGAGGGATGGTACGGAAAGAACGGAAGTAAATGGAAAACCATGCCGGAACTTATGCTTGCTTACCGTGCATCCGCATTTTTTGCAAGAGTGCATATTCCAAATTCACTTATGGGATGTTCTGTTGAAGGAGAAGCAGAGGATATTGTAAAAGCTGCAGCACCTGCAGTACCAGATATTTTTTCTGATCCACAGAATGAGAAACTTATGAAAGAAGCATCGGAGGTATTTGATAATGTTACTGAATAATGAAAATTACTATTCAAAGGAAGCTGATCGGGAGTATCTCTCGGTCAGCCAGTATAAAAACTTTATGGGAACTATCGGAAAGCCAGCGTGTGAATCACAGGCCATGGCAATGCTCAATGGAGAGTGGGAACTTGAAAAGACAACAGCTCTTTTGGTTGGCTCTTATGTGGATTCACATTTTGAGGGAAGCCTTGACTTGTTTCGTGCACAGAATCCTGCCATTTTTACAAAGTCCGGGGATTTAAAGGCAGACTACAAAAAAGCGGAGGAAATCATCAACCGTATTGAAAGAGATGAAACCTTTATGCAGTTCATGTCCGGAGAAAAGCAGGTCATTATGACCGCTGATATGTTCGGCGCAAAGTGGAAAATCAAGATGGACAGCTACATTGCAGATAAAGCGATTGTGGATCTGAAAGTCATGAGAGAACTGCATAAGGCTGAATATACAAAGGATTTCGGCTATATGGATTTCATTCAGTATTGGGGATATGACATTCAGGGTGCAGTGTACCAGGAAGTTGTTTATAGAAATACCGGAAAGCGGTTACCATTTTTTATCGCAGCAGCGTCTAAGGAAAAAGAAACAGATATCGAACTGATCTGGATCGATGATGAACATCTTCATGAGAAGCTTGTGGAGGTGGAACAGAACACACCTAAGATTCTTGCACTGAAATCCGGTGCGGTAGAACCTATCCGGTGTGAATTGTGTGATTACTGCAAGCACACAAAGGTGTTAAAGAAACCTATTCATTATTCAGAGCTGCTGGGAGAGGTATAAATGAAAACAGTCGGAATTGTTACAAAATACAATGATAACTGCATTTTCTGTGGCAGACCTACCACTGAGGAACATCATCTTTTATTTGGCAATGGATTCAGAAAGCTTGCAGAGGAAGATGGAATAAAAGTTCCGGTTTGCGAGTACTGCCACACGAAAAGCCCTGTTGCACAGCGTGTCCATGATAATACGACCGCTGAAAAGTTGAGCAAAATTGCAGGACAGCTTGCATGGGAAAAGCGTTGTGTGGCATCCGGTCACACAGAAGATGAAGCCAGAGAGCTTTTCCGTAAAAGGTATGGACGCAGTTATTTATAGGTTGAAACACCTGACTGTCGAGAACTGCTCGGCGGTTAAAAGAAAACATCATGAGGATTTCATAATATATCACGAATTTTGAAAGCCATGGTTTCCCGGTGCTTTCCATGGTGCCGGGAGAAAGGAGAAGTTTTGAATTTAGAACAGAAAACAATTACATCAGTAGAAGTTGCTGATATGGTCGGAAAAGAACATAAAGAATTATTAAGAGATATCAGAAGATATGCAAAGCAATTTGCCGAGAGCAAGATTGCGCTGGGCGATTTTTTTGAGGAAAGTACATATAAAGATAATAACAATCAGAGCAGACCTTGCTATCTGGTTACAAAGAAAGGCTGTGAATTTATTGCTCACAAGCTCACTGGTGTGAAAGGTACAGAGTTCACTGCAAAATATATCAATCGTTTTCATGAGCTGGAAGATGCAATTAAGAAACCTCTCACAGCCTTGGAACAGATTGCATTGCTGGCACAGGGAACTGTGGAGTTGGAACAGAAAGTTGAAACCGTAGAGCAAAAAGTATATTCCATTGAAAATGATATGCCGCTGTTCGGAGCAGAATCAGACGAACTTTCCGCACACGTCAGACGTAAGGCGGTGGAAATGCTCGGTGGTAAGAAATCAGAAGCTTACAGAGATAGCAAAGTACATAAAAAAGTGTTCAGCGATATCTATAATCAGCTAAAACGTGAGTTTGGCATCTACGATGATGAAGGAAAAATGAAAAGCTACAAGGCACTGAAACGTAAAGATCTTGCCGATGCGCACGAATTTATTGATTGTTACACTCTTCCGGCATATTTAGCAGAGCAGATTAATGATTGTAATGCGCAGATCAGAATGGAGGACGGTGCCGATGGAGTATAAATTTACAGTTCCGGGACGCTTGGAAGGCTTGAACAATTATACAGCAGCCAATCGAACGAACCCATATAAGGGTGGAAAGGTAAAAAATGATAATGAGAATCACATCATGTGGTGTATCAGACAGCAGCTCCATGGTGTACATATCGAAAAGCCGGTACTGATCTATTACCACTGTTTTGAAAAAGACAACAGGAGAGATGGGGACAACATTCTCTCCTGCGCAACAAAGTTTATTCAGGACAGTCTCACAAAAACAAAGGTGCTGCAAGAAGATAACCGCAGGTGCATCCCTCATTTCTATCATGATGTTTCTGTAGATAAAGAGAATCCGAGAATTGAGGTCACAATCACGGAACTTACGCCGGAACAGGCAAAAATGAAATTAAGAGACTTACTTAAGGACTTGGAAACGGGGTGATTTCTTGAACTATTTAGCTGAGATAAAAGCATTTTACGACAGGCTCGAACTAAACCCGCAGCCCAACACTGCAATCGCCTTATGGCATGCGTTAATGTCCATAGCGAATAAAGCAGGGTGGCCAGATACGTTTACGGTAGTCTCGTCAGTCCTTGGACTTCGGTCTGGATTAAATGCATCAGCGTTAAAGAGAGCGAGAAACAAGCTTGCTACAGATGGGTTCATCGAATGGAAATCGCGCGGCGGGAATCTTGCAGCACAATATAAAATAAATAGTCTTGTGGTTCAAAATTACAGTAAAAATGAACCACAGTTTGAACCACAAAGTGAACTGCAAATTGAACCACAGTTTGCACCACAAAGTGAACCTATTAATAAACAAAGACATAAACATAAACAAAATACACCCCCTATATCCCCCGTGGAACGGTATGCAGAGTTTGCCGCAGTCTATCCGAAACGGTGTACTGGCTGTCTTGTTGAAACAGAATACTGCAATGCGGTACTGGCTGGTGTACCGGAAGATGATCTGGTATTGGCCGCACAGAATTATGCAGATATATGCAGACGGGAGAAAACAGCAGAGCGATATATTAAAAAGCCAGAGAACTTTTTACGAGAGAACTTGTTTATACAGTATCTGAAAGGAGAGAACGATGGACCAGTTGGAAGAGATACTGGAACGCATGAAAAATCACTCAACGAACTTATGCAGGAATGTGGAGACACCGGAGACTTCCAGGGATTCTGATGTGTGTCCAATTTGCGAAGGTCGGGAGTGGATCTTGAAAATAAAAGACGGAGTTGAAATAGCAGTACCGTGTAAATGCCGTGAGAAAGCGGTCATGTCAAGGCGGTTGAGATTCGCAGATATACCGGAGGCATTCCGTGGGATGGATCTGAGATCGTTTCGGATGGATGTGTACAGGAAGCAGGAAAGTAAAAAGATGGTGTCAGATGCCTGTAAAATCATAAAAACCTATCTGGATGATTTTGAGAGTCAGAAGGAAAGAGGCATGGGACTGTATATCTGGTCGAGGACAAAGGGAAGCGGCAAGACGAGGATCGCTGCCGGGATTGCAAATGAACTGATGAAAAGATACACGGTCAAATTTGCAGTATCACTGACCATCTTGCAGGAAATCAAGAATACATGGCGCAGGGATGCAGCAGGCAGTGAAAGCCAGCTTTTAGATGCGCTTTCCACAACGGATATTTTGATCATTGATGATTTTGGTGTGGAAGCACCGGCGGCATGGATCAACGATAAAATGTATCAGATTATCAACGAGCGGTACATAAACCAGAAGATAACGATTTTCACGAGTAATGATCCGCTGGACAAGCTATCCTACGATGACCGGATCACGAACCGGATCAAGGAGCGGACATATCAGATCGCATTTCCAGAAGAATCAGTACGGGATCATATCGCAGAGCGGATGCAGGAGGAAATCATTGAAAAGATGATGGCTGGTGGAAATATAAAATAAAAAATACAAGGAAGGTGGACAAATGCATAACGTACAGCAGAGACAGAGGTTAATTCCGTTGAGTGTATATAAGCAGGAATTAGCAAAATGTCAGTTAGGAGATAATATCGCAAATCACATGGGATATATTTTTACAGCCATTTTGTATGACAAGTTTGATATGACGTTTAAGCAGGTCACGAATTTTTATAGCAAAACCGTTGAGCGTCGGAAATCTTGGCAGGACGATGATGACGAAGCGGTAACGAGCGAGAGCATGATGGCATATTGCCGTAAAAAGAAAATTGATGTGGTCAAGTGGGTAAAATCAATCCCAATGTCAAAAAAATTGTATATGGCAGATATAAAAAATGGACGGGCAGTGCTTGGCGCAGATCGGAATATCGAGAGCGCACTTGCCTCCACAATGTATCTGACTATTCCGACATTAAAAGATTCTTACCGTTTTTCAAATGCCAAAATCGAAGAATTTATGAATTGGGTTGCCTATTACATTGATTCCTATTGGCGCAAGCAGCCAAAGAGTAAGGAACACTATCTGACGGATGAGATTATTCGGAATCAGTTTATTGAGGATGAAAATTGGGATATTGTAACAGGAAAAGCGGTGAAATAAGGATTATTAACATGGGAGAGATGACAAAGACAAGCGCAAAATACTGCCGTAAATGTATTTACTCATATAAGCACAGCCAGACAGAGGTTATGTGTGGATATTATTCACAGACTGGATTAAGGCGAGGCTGTCCGGTAGGGATGTGCGATAAATTCAATACAAGAGGAAGAAAGAGGAGGGTACAGTTGAAATGATATTTTTAAATTCAGTAGAGTTGATGAACTTTTTGACGGATGTCTTATATGAGAAACTCGGAAGAAAAGAGCCGGAAGATATAAGAGTAGAGATCGCTACATATGGTTTATCATTTTCTGACAAAAAATTTGAAAATTGTTTAGGAGAGCTTAAAACGCGAGAATCTATGGTATTGAATTTTCTGAACACCTTAATGGATACCAATACAGATATGGTTGTAGGAATGCCTCCAATGAAAAAATATAACAATTCATATTATGGAGAGACGGCAATCGATAGAAAAAAAAGATTAGAAGAAATGGAAGATATCATGGGCACTTATCGTATAAATGTCTATCCGGTAGAAGAGTCGCATTTAAAATTTTACAGGATCGATGATATCTATATTACCGGAGGAATCAATTTGACGGATTCGACTTGGAACGATGCCGCTGTTTTGATCGAAAAAGAGAGGGACAAGGAACAATTAGAGTGGTATTTTCAACAGATTTTAGACAGAGCCAAAGCTGAATGTAGAAAGAGAGGGATAGCATGGATCGCATAGAAGAAATGATACAGAACCTTGAACTGCTAAGAATGCATTTTGGCGATATCACAAAAACTTGTATGGCAAATAGAATCATAGATAGCACCATAAAAGCAATTGAAAAACTTGCTACCTATGAAAATGCCGAGAAACATGGATTGCCGGAACGCTATGAAGCCGAAGCGAAAGACACACCTACAGAAAAGCCACATACCAATGCAGATCGGATCAGAAGCATGACGGATGAGGAGCTGGCAGTCAATATGATGTGTCCGAATGAAAATGGGTTAGCAGAAATTGACTGCGACAAAAATGATAATTGTAATTGCTACGAGTGCTTATTAAAGTGGCTTCGGGCAGAAAGTGAGGAATAGCATGGAGAGATTAACGACAAATAAAAGCGTGGCTGACATGTCGATGATCGAGCTGGCACATAATAGCTGCTATGCAGATGATGAGCGCAATGCCAGATACAGAGATTATAATCTGGACGTTGATAGTAGGTGGCTTGTAAGAAATCTTGCCAAAGATATTTGCGGTGAAGATTTTAAGGACTTATCAGATGAAGAAGTTGACGAATATATGGCTTCCATGCTGTCAGTAGGAATAGACAGCACAATAGGACTTTTAGCATTGTTTTATCGCAATTTATGGGCTATGGCTGATTTACGAGAAAAATTGAAATATTATGAGGATGCCGAGGAGCAGGGATTACTTCTGCGGTTGCCAATCAGTGAAGATGCACCAGTGTATTCCATCGAGTATTGCTGCGGAAAAAACAAAAGTAATCGGTCTGGAATGTGTGTTAGAGGATTTTGCGAGAATTGTAGTGATAAGGCGTACTACATACGTGAAAGCGTAGCTAAGCACTGCAGTATTTGCGAAATTAATAAATCGGTATTCTTTACTCGTGAGGAAGCCGAAGCCAAGCTGAAAGAAGTGGAGAAGGGAAATGGCGCACATAACAAATAAGGAACTGACTATACGGCAGATTGGAGAGTTCTGCACAAACACTCTCTAGAGGATTTTATAAGATAAAGACAACACTATAATAGTACAAATTTGACAAATAATCAAGAAAGGAGCCGAACCTCCAGCTGGGGTAACGATATATCGGGTTCCTTTAAAAAAATGACATATAAAGAATTTTTGGAAACAAAGATTGAACTTGCGACAGAAAGAGGATTTATTGTGGATCCGGAAAAAGTAAACAGAGTATGGAATCCCCGCTTACATAATGTAGGCGGGGATTGCGAATAAAGTCTTACCTAGTCAGAAGAGACCTCTTTGTGATTGGAAATGGTAATACCGTTTTGGGTTTTAGCAATAGTATTGTAAGTAGTAATTTCATCTTCCAGGACATGGGATAAAATATTATTAAATTGCTGTATAATATATAGCTTGTCTATTTCTTTAATCTGATGCTGAGAGACAGGGGTAGTATTATCTTTATTAAGATAATTTTCCATATTACACCAATCAGCAGGGGTTCTTATTTTATACAAAAGGATACTTTTTAATAGGTGTTCAAATTCGGGTTGTATAATTATGAAATTTAAAATATCGGATAAGGAAATTCCGTTGTACTTATCTACTACTAATGGAAGTTGCTTTAATTTTTGAATTGCTTCATCTGAAAGATTTAGTTGGTCGCATATATTTCTGTTTTCTAATGATTTAGAATTAGTAATTCCCATTAGGTAATCTGTTGTTACATTAAAATAATTTGCAATTCGTATTAATGTTTCATAACTTGGCTGTTGATCACCTCGCTCATATTTGCTTAGAGAGGAATAGGATATATTCAAGTCATTAGCAACATCACGTAGTGATTTGTGCATTTCAGTGCGCAATTCTTTTATTCTAATCATATACGTGTACCTCCTAGAAACATAATAACACAAATTGGATAAATTGTAAAAATATATATTGACAAAGTATCAATTGGAAAATATAATAATAAATGTGTTCTAATAGTAAACATGAAAGGAGGTAAGAAAACGTGAAAAGAGTAATCATTGAACTTGACGAAGTGTTTCACAAACAGTTGAAAATCTTTTGTTTTACAAATGGGATTACACTGAAAGATTATATTACTGGTTGTGTAAAAAGAGATTTGGAAACAAAAAAAGAGCAAACACGGTAAGTTTGGCGACTAGCGTGTTTGCTCAAAAACAAGAAACTCGTAAACGGAATCTCTTTGTTCATAATAAGAGATTCTAGACTAAAAATCAAGGAGAATTTTAAGATGATGAATCAGATTGAACAGACATTAGACAGCAGAGAAGTGGCAGAAATGGTAGGAAAACGACATGACCATTTAATAAGAGATATTAAAAAGTATATTGGTGAAATGTCCGCCCCCAACTTTGGGGAGGGAGCCGAAGCGAAAAATCACTCGGGCTCTGAGTTAGGAGAGCTCAAAATTGAGCCCACCGATTTCTTTAGAGAAAACACATACCGCGATAAGAATAAGCAAGAACGTCCGTGTTATGATATTACAAAGAAAGGCTGCGAGTTCATTGCTCACAAATTGACAGGTATTAAAGGAACAGAGTTCACGGCACGCTACATCAATCGTTTCCATGATATGGAAGATATTATTCATAATGGAATAGAACGGAAAGAAGTTAAAACAACCAGAAAGCATACAGAGAGCTTATCAGCGGTAAATAATGCAGTAAAAATCCTAACACCAATGCTCGCGGCGGCTGGGTGTGATAGTAAGATACAGCTTCTTACAGCAAAGTCGCTTTATGAAAAAGCAGATGTGACACTTCCGATTATGATTGAAGCGGATCAGCAGTATTTTGATACGGTACATATTGCCCGACAGGTTGGAATTTATTATCAGAGTTCTGGCAAACCAGCAGATAAGGCAGTAAATGAAATAATTCGTCGACTTGACATTTCGCAAAGTATGTATACGGAAACTTGGGAGAGCAAGGGGAAATGGCAGGGAACAGTTAGAAAGTATGCATCGGAAGTTATTAATATGGTTCGTTCCTGGTATGCGGAGCATGGATATCCGAGAGATATTGAGTATGTGCAGAGTGATGGTCAGAAGAAAACATATCATGTAATCTGGCGAGAAAGCGAGGTGGCTTGAGATGGAAAGAGCCGCATTAAAGGAACATAAAGAAATTGTAGATTTAGCACCAATTGTCGACGAGATAATAGATTGTTTAATTGAATGTGGTACAGATACATATGACGAATATAGATATATGATAATGTCTCATTGTGCATTTTACGGACAGGTACACATTTTGAAATTATGGGATAAGGTATTCACAAGAGCAGATCAGCGTAGACCGTTACTATTGGAAATGCACTAGGAAATAAGGTAATTAGAGAGCTTGGAAACAGGCTCTCTATTTTTTCTTTTGATATTATTACATGTTGACATACGGTGTACCGTATGATAAAATATAACTATCAAAAAAGATGTTCAGGAGGTCACACGATATGCCAGCATTATCAATGTTTTATGGAATTATAGTCAGAATGCAGAGTGAAAAAGGCGGAAAACATAATAAACCACATATCCATGCAATATATGGAGACAATGAGATTGTGGTAGCGATTGATGGAGAAGTATTAGAGGGCAGTTTCCCAAATAAGCAATTGAAACTCCTGCTTGCATGGATGGCAATTCACGAGGATGAATTAAATGCCAACTGGTTAATGTTAAGTGAAGGTGAAGGATATTTCAAAATTGAGCCTCTTAAATAGGGGCTCTTTATGGAGGAAAGAAGATATGTTAAGACCAACAGCGGTGAAGGTTATACCGAAGGATGATTATATTTTAGATGTAGAATTTGATAATGGTGAGAGAAAAGAATTTGATGTAAAACCATACATCAGAGGCGAGTGGTACGGTAAACTTCATGATCACAATTATTTTAATGCAGTAGAAACTGATGGATATACTGTTGTCTGGCCGGAAGGTCAAGATATTTGCCCAGATGAATTATATGAATTGAGCAAAGTTCCGGCATTAGCATAGCTGAGGTATAACATGGGCGCAGAAAAGAAGAGACCACAAGATCGGTGGAACGAGAAAGCTGGATTGATCAGCAAGTCATATAAGTTAAAAAGAAACTTGACAGAGGAATTTGCAGAAGCTTGTGATAGTGCAGGTGTAAGCCAGGCAGGGCAGATTAGCAAAATGATGAGAGCGTTTATTGAAGAAGTTCAGGCACAAGCTTAGAAGATAAAATATAAAAGCAGAGCAGCGAGTTGTTTGTTATAAGTGGTCAATTACCGGTAGGAATGTGGATTAGGAAAAAAATTAGACTTGCAATATATTGAAAATTGAACATTGGCGGTTGGAGTGGTATAATATGTAAAAAATAGATATGGGAGATATGTGTTATGGGAGGTATAAACTTACAAAAATTTATGGTATGGTATCAAGAATTTATATCTACTGATAAATACCTATTATTTAACTTTATAATTATTGTGTTGTCATTTTTTTCAGGAGAAATGAGCGCTAGGATTATGATGTCAAAATTATCCAAGGAAAAATATGGTGATATGGTAGAATTGTTAGAAGAAGATAAAAATAACCTATATGAATCGTGGAGAGAAGCATATACATATCTTTCAAAAGCAATTACTTATTTATGCCTTGTTGTGGTTCTTTCAATTCAGTTTGTGCTTATAATATTTACTGCTAATAGAGATGGAATCACAACGACAGTACTAATGTTTACTATTGCTGTATCTATAATGGAGTATCGGGATAATAAAAATGAGTATGAAAGAAGAAAAAAATTTTTGACTGAAGAACAACGAAATCTTGTGACGCAAGCAGATGAAATAAAAGATATGGAGTTTCAAGATAAAATATTAACAGAACTTGAAAATAGAGGTATGATAGATAAGGAAAAAAGGAAAGAAATCATAAAAAGTATAGCACAATAGATAGAATTGACTTTTGACCAAACGTCAATGATTCGAGAGTTAGGACTCTTTCTGTTCATTATAAATCAGATATGCTATAATTACTGCATAAGTTAGCGCCATAGAGCCGAATGTATGAGACTTAAATGTCTTGTATGTCCGGCTCTTTTTTATTTTTGAAAACAATATATAAATAAAAATGTTGCATTCGATTATAATGAAAGCTTATAAAACGAGTGAAATATATGCTATAATGTTGCATAATACATAAACAGCTTGCGCGAAAGGGGGAATGTGCATGATGAGTGAAAAAGAAACGTATGAGATTTGCAATGAGGTAGACAGCTTCATAGCCAGAGAATTAACAGAATCCATAATACACAAGGTGTCCTACGATATGCTTGAGGCTCATTATGGTATTCTCCCGATCAGCAGGCGGAGTTTTTACCGGAGACGCAGCATGGCACAGAGGTTAATGCGGCAGAGGATGTGTCATCTGGTAGAAGAAAAGAACGGACAGTATATGATTGTATGGGGAAGAGATGTGTAACACATTCTTTTTTATAAAGAAGAAATAAAGGCAATATAATAAATGATATACATATATTGATGAATTACCTTTGAAATATTTCTATATGTTGTAGTTGAAAAATATGTTAAATTGTAATATTATTACACATAATGTTTACTTGTGGAGAAAAGAATGGCTAAAGATAATAAGAAATATAAGAATTTAAGGATAAATATTAATGAAATCCCAGCTATAATTAATTCTTGGGGAATAGGAAGTTCATACGAAAATGTGACAGTAATTGAACCATCGAATATGGAAGCACAGACATTAAATTATATTGTGAAATGTGATAATAAGGTCGCAACTTTGTCCGTGTATCCAGTAAATGGAGGGGTGTATACAATAAGTCCAAATTTTGGAAAGGAAAAAGAAATTTCAAAAGAAATCGCTGATTATATTTCGGATAATTGCGGAGTTTTAGCAAGTAGTAATCTATACAGAAGTGGATTCTCAATAGAAGCATCTAAAGAGGATTTTGATGCATTTTATGCGTTAATGAAAGATTATGATGATATTTGCATTGAGTACGAGCAAACAGATTCCAATAAATTTTTTGCAAAACTTCGCAGCACAGAGTATCAAGATTCCATTGTTGTATCATATTATAATTCTGGGAAATTAGTGATACAAGGTAAAACACTAGAATTATTTTATAGAGCCATAGAGATAATAACACAAGGAAGAGAAGTTGCTAGTATTGTAAATGCAGCAACTAAGAGCGCGAACATAACAATAAACTCTGAAGAAATTGTAGCAGATATGAAAGAATCTCTGGGTGAAGTATACGATTTCCTTACCGATGGGCATAAGGCAATTATGACAATGGCCTATATGTTTTACAGAACTAGTGTTACGATAACTGGTAGCGAATTAAAGATGGATTATTCAGAACTGTTTCATCCGGCAGCAAGAGTTATGGAAGGATTTATTTTAAAATTGCTAGCAGAAAATAATATTATTCTTGAAGACGAAGCTACAGTTGGATATTATTTCCACAACAAAGATGCGCGCGACCCATTATCGCTTAAAGCTGAATATGTTGCCAAGATTGATAATGATGATATTAGCTACGAGATAAACAAAGCATATAAAGTTTATCATAGAATTAGACATCCGTATTCTCATACTACCAATCAAGATTATACGACATCTATTATTGAAACGAGAGATAATGCCGATAGAAAATTTAAAGAAATTATTGACACTATGATTAAAACCTATTGTAATATAAGAAAATATAAGTGATGATATGAAAAATATAACTATTGTTGAAAAAAAAATATTGGATAGCGAATACGTTATGTTCCCTTCGTCGTATATAAATCCAATGAAAAATATTTCATTGTTGGAATTGAATCTATGTGATCGTATAAAAAAGCCGTGTACAATACTTGTTGACTTGTTATTGTGTAACGGAAATTCGTTTAATAGATTTTTGGAGTTGTATTTTGATGGAACACATATTGATAAAAATACAATCGAGATAGTATCATTGAATATAGACGATGAAAAGCGTGTGAATGAATTTTATAAACTAAACAAAAAACTGCTTTTTAATAGTGTTCTTGAACCATCAGAATACATGACATATATTAGATAACGTTTATGGTAATGTTCCATGTTGGGCAGACATAGCTATAATTAAAAATAATAATAACAAGAGTCAGATATGTGAAGAATTTCATGTGTCTGACTCTTTTTTTGCCCTAAAGTTGGCACAAACAATATGTAAGTACGTGATAAAATTTTGTTAAAAGAAATACCAGGGGGAAATAAAGTGAACAATAACGATTTGAAAAAGGCGTACTTACAATCATATATTCCATCCATAAATGCAGCCAAACGTATAGAGGAAGAAATAGAACAATTGCGACTGGATAAAATGATGCCGTCTGTTATTATGGATGATATGCCGCATGCACATAATAAAACAGATCTGTCTGATTATATGGCAAAGTTGGACGAACTGATAAATAAGCTAATAGCTGCCAGATACAAACGTATTGATCTATATGCAGAAATATTTGCAGATATTGAAAAGATGGAAAATGAGACAGAAAGAGAGGTATTAACATATCGGTATCTTCGTCGGTACAGCTGGGAAAAGATTTGTGTGCATATGGGGTATCAGTGGGCACAAATTCACCGGATTCATGCTAATGCATTAAAAAACTTCAATCCAACAGGAGTATACTATCAACTGATGATAGAAAATGAGGAATCTGATAAAGATGATACACAATGATACATATATTCGTGATAATATATAAAATGAAAAGAGCGCAAGTAGAGAAGAATCTGCTTACGCTTTTTTTATGGGCGTCGGATGGCGCCCTATTCCCCCTAAGTTATTTGAGGGATACTGATAAAAGAAATGGTGGTGATGGTCCTTGCCAAAGGCAAAAGATGCGAGAGCGGACAAAGCCTTTGAAATGTATAAGCAAGGGCTTAAGCTAATAGATATTGCAAATCAGCTAGGAGTAGCAGAGGGAACGGTACGAAGTTGGAAAAACCGGTACAAATGGAATGGCGAAACGAATGCAACGTTGCAAAAAAATAAACGCAACGTTGCGAAAGAAAATAAACAAACAAAGAAAGTAAAAAAAGAGTCTGTTGCAGATGAAGTAGAAGCGGTGATACAAAACGCTGATTTGACTGATAAGCAACAGCTTTTTTGCATTTATTATATTCGTTGCTTTAATGCCACCAAGGCATATCAGAAAGCGTATGATGTTGATTATGCGACTGCCGTGGTAAATGGTCCTAGACTGCTCGGAAATGCTAGGATAAAAGATGAAATTTTCAGGTTGAAACAAGAACGTCTCAACAGGGAGTTCCTGAGTGAGTCAGACATCTTCCAGAAGTATATGGACATTGCTTTTGCCGATGTGACTGATTTTGTGGAGTTTGGAAATGAGGATGTAGATGTGATCCTGGACACTGGAGAACGAAAGACTATCACAGTAAGCCATATCAATATCAAGAATGATGCGGATGTGGACGGAACGATTATTTCAGAAGTGTCCAAAGGCAAGGACGGCGTAAAGGTAAAACTTGCTGACCGGATGAAAGCTTTGCAGTGGCTTTCGGATCACATGGATCTTGCCACTGAGAAGCAGAAAGCAGAGATTGCATTACTAAAAGCCAAAGTTCAGACAGATGACGGCGATGAGGTTGCAGATGATGGATTCCTTGAAGCTTTGAATGGTACTGCCGCGGAGGACTGGGGTGATGAAGAGAATCAGTAAGATTAAGCGGGTTTTCAAGTTCAAGCCATTTTCCAAGAAGCAGCGCAAGGTATTGAACTGGTGGTGTGAAGATTCTCCGGTTAAAGATAAGGATGGTATTATCGCAGATGGTGCTATTCGATCTGGCAAGACGGTGAGTATGTCGCTATCGTTTGTTATGTGGGCGATGAGCACATTTGACGGCGAAAATTTTGGTATGTGCGGCAAGACAATCGGTTCTTTCCGCAGAAATGTATTATTTTGGCTTAAGCTGATGCTGCGAAGTCGCGGTTATACGGTGGCAGATCACAGGGCTGACAATTTGGTAATCATCACAAAAGGAGATGTGACCAATTATTTCTATATATTTGGCGGCAAAGACGAACGATCACAGGATCTCATTCAGGGTATTACCTTGGCTGGGGTATTTTTTGATGAAGTTGCGTTGATGCCGGAAAGCTTCGTGAACCAGGCAACCGGACGATGTTCTGTTGATGGTTCGAAGTATTGGTTCAACTGCAACCCGGATGGACCGTATCATTGGTTCAAGACCGGATGGATTGATAAGAGAGAAGAAAAGCATCTGTTGTATCTGCATTTCACGATGGATGATAACTTGAGTCTGTCGGAGAAAATCAAGGAACGATACCGTGGCATGTACACAGGTGTGTTCTACCGCCGGTACATCCTTGGACTATGGGCGATGGCAGAGGGCATTATTTACGATATGTTCGACACTGCCAAGCATGTGATTTCCAGCACGGCTGATCTGGTCAATGCAAATTATTATGTGTCCTGTGACTATGGTACACAGAATGCAACAGTATTCCTGTTGTGGTGCAAAGAACGTTCTGGGCGGTGGGTGTGCTGCCGCGAGTATTATTATTCCGGCCGAGATGAGGAAAGGCAGAAAACGGATAGTGAGTATGCGGATGATCTGGAGCGGTGGCTTGGTGATATAAAGCCGGTGAAGATCATTATAGATCCATCGGCAGCGTCCTTCATTGCAGAGTTGAAAAAACGAGGCTATGCGATCAAGAAAGCAAAAAATGATGTGTTGGATGGAATCCGGTTTGTGGCATCGCTGCTGAATCAGGGGAAAATCGCCATCAGTGACCAGTGCCCGAATACGATCAAAGAGTTTGGGTCGTATATCTGGGACCAGAAAGCATCTGAGCGTGGCGAGGATAAACCGGTAAAGCAGCACGATCATGCGATGGATGCTCTTCGGTATTTCTGTTATACGATTATTCGCAAGCCGGGCGGTATCAGCATTTTGAAATAGAGGTGATAGACATGGAACTTGAGATTATGAAAAAACTCATAAGAAAATATGAACCGGGACATACAAAGTTTTCCTTTAATGCGATGCAGGCAGAGCGGTATTACCGGAATGAAACGGATATTTTAATTAATAAAATTAGTGATGAGAGAAAAGAGGATGCAGATAATCCGTTGCGTAATGCAGATAACCGGATTCCGAGGAACTTCCACGGACTTATTGTCAATCAAAAGGCTGCATATATGTTTACAGCACCGCCACTTTTTGATATTGGGAATGAGCAAGGAAATGAAGTCGTGACAGAAGTACTCGGTGATGAATACCGGAAAAACTGCATGGAGCTGTGCGTAAATGCTTCCAATGCATCGGTGGGATGGATTCACTACTGGGAGGACGAAGATGAGACATTCCAGTGGGCGGTAGTCGACAGCAAGCAGATTATTCCGATTGAATCACACGATTTGAAAAAGAAACTGCTCGGTGTTCTTCGTGTGTATGATGAAATCGACGAGGAAACAGGAGATACCTATACAATTTATGAATACTGGGATAAGGAAAGTTGTTGGACGTTCCGGCGGAAGTGTGGCGACACTTTAGAAAATGGGCTGTTCTACTACAACACTTTCATGGTGCCGGATACCGGCGATTTTGTCGCAGAATATCGGCATGAATTCGGAGAGGTGCCTTTTATTCCATTCCCGAACAACAACACGAATACAAACGATCTAAAAAATATAAAACCGCTGATAGACGTTTACGACAAGGTCTACAGCGGTTTTATTAATGATTTGGATGATATACAGGAATTGATATTTGTACTGTCTGGGTATGGCGGTACTGATCTCGACACGTTTTTATCAGACTTGAAAAAATACAAAACTATCAAGGTTGATGGAGATGATGGAAGTAATCCGGGAGTGAGCACGCTCAACATTGAAATACCGATTGAAGCACGTAACAGCGTGTTGGAAGCCACCAGAAAGGCTATTTTTGAACAAGGGCAGGGATTTGATCCACAGCCGGAGAATTTTGGGAATCAGAGTGGAGAAGCTCTTAAATTCATGTATTCATTGCTGGAGATGAAAGCTGGGTTGACGGAAACGGAGTTTCAGCTTGGGTTTGCACGTCTGGTAAGAGCGATATGCCGACATGAAGGGATTGATTGTAAGAAAATCATTCAGACATGGTCCCGCACTTGTGTAAAGAATGACGCGGAACAGGCACAGATTTGCAAGGATTCGGTCGGAATTGTAAGTAAAAAGACAATCCTTAAAAATCATCCACTTGTTGAGGATGCGGACGCAGAATTAAAACAGTTAGAAAAAGAAGCACAGGAAGCACAAGAGAAAGCAGATGCTTATGTTGGAGCTTTTAATTCAAAAGGTGAGGAGAAAATTAATGAAGCAAACAGTGATGATTCTGGGGACGGAATATCAAATAGAAATACATAAATGGTCAGAAGATAAAGAATTAAGCCAAAATTCGTGGGCTGGTTACTGTTGTAGCGAAATCCCACTGATCGTTATAGCAGATTTAGATGATGAAGAGCATTTTTGGTTTCACAATGACGAAGAAAAAGATGCGTACTTTAAGAGCTGCTTGCGCCATGAAATTATTCATGCATTTTTAAATGAAAGTGGATTGAAAGATAATTTTGAGCATACTCCGCACATGGGGCATGAAGAAACGATGGTTGATTGGATAGCAATTCAGTTTCCGAAGATTGCAACAGTATATAAAGAGTTGGGGATTTTATGAAATGAGGTGATTGCATGGAAAAGCGGACAAGTGAATATTGGCAGGAACGTTTCCAGCAGTTGGAAGAAGCGCAGCATGACACATCCGTTCAGACCATGCAGAGTATCGAGCAGGAGTTCCGGCGTACGGAACAAGTATTAGACGGAAAAATTAATGCTTGGTATCAGAGATTTGCATCCAATAACAAAATTTCAATGATAGAGGCAAGGAGATTGCTCAACAGCGATGAGCTGGAAGAGTTTAAGTGGGATGTACAGGATTATATTAAATATGGAGAAGAAAACGGTATCAATCAGCAGTGGATGAAAGAGCTTGAGAATGCTTCGGCAAAGGTACATATCAGTAGATTGGAGGCACTTAAGTTACAGACACAGCAGGAACTTGAAAAATTGTACGGAAATTATCATGATTCCATAGATGAGCATATTACAAATCTTTATACATCTGGATATTATCACACAGCATTTGAAGTACAGCGAGGTATGGGTGTTGGCTGGCAGATGCAGAATTTTAATTCAGAGAAAGTCAGTGATATTATACATAAACCGTGGGCTGTTGATGGACGTAACTTTTCAGATCGTGTTTGGATGGACAAAACAAGACTCATTAACAGTATGCATGATTCTTTAACTCGAATGTGTATTACAGGGGAATCACCGGATAGAGCTATACAGGAAATATCCAAGAACATGAAAGTGAGCAGGTCACAGGCTGCGAGGATTGTTCAGACGGAATCGGCGGCTTTTTCTGCAAAGGCACAGGAATCATGTTTTTCTGATCTTGGTGTGGAAGAGTTCCAAGTGGTTGAGACCTTAGATAGCAATACGTGTGATACATGTGGAGAGATGGATGGAAAACATTTTCAAATGAAAGATTATAAGATTGGTGTTACCGTACCGCCATTTCATCCGAATTGCCGTGGCTGTACATGCCCTTATTTTGATGATGAATTTGACAGTGTGGGCGAACGTGCTGCCCGTGGCGAGGATGGAAAGACCTACTATGTGCCGGCAGATACGACGTTTGAGGAGTGGAAAAAATCGTTTGTTAATGGTGATGCGGACTTTGTGTCAAACAGTTTCCAACCACGATATGGAGCGGAAAAGGAGTGGAAACATGTAAAATTTAAGACCAAAACAGAAAACATACAAGAATATACTGACAAAAAACGGGAGCAGAATTTCTTTGGGATTCCAGTTGATAAAACTGCATCTTGGATAGGGAAAGATAATAAAATTGGTAAAGTAGAGGATTTACAGGAATATTTTGTAAATGGTGAAGCTTTCAAAGTTGATGGAAAGAGAGTGCTGTTGGATTATTCGGAACATGAAAAAGAAATTGCAAATATTATTGCAAAAGGAACTGGGAAAGATATAAAGATGGTTCCAAGGATAACGTTCCCTCAAAATATACAGACACCGGATTACCTGATAGATGGAATAAAATTTGATTTGAAAACTCCCCTTGGAAATGGAAAAAATACGTTGTATGGGATGGTAAAATCGAAAAAGAAACAAGCAAATAATTTTGTTATATGTGCTGACAAAACTGCACTAAGCATGGATGAGATAGAGCAACAGATGCAAGGAATTTATAGCTCAAGAAATACGGCATTTGTTGATATAATTATTTTGGTAAAGAATCAGGAGATTGTGAAAATCTATAAAAGAAATAAATAAGAGCCATTTTCGCTCCCGGCAACTCTGTATAACACAGAGGCAAAGGGGGGAACAAAATGACTCTTATTAAGATATCTTATGTATATATTACAACAATATCCGTAAAAAAGCAATAAAAACCAGTAATAACAGGGCAACCGGAAATCTATGAACCGAACAGCGCAGAGGTGACGCTAAGTAAGTTCCTCCGGCAGTCCTGTTTTTATATTGTCTTTTATCCGCAGACATTAAAGAACGGCATTACTCATCTGGAGAATAAACAGAGAATCCCAATACCCGGAGAGCGGGAATAAAAATCTATGGAGGATAAAAAAAATGGAATGGTTAAAGGCAATTTTAGAAAAAGCAGAGATTAAGGATGGAAAACTTGATGTGGATGCAGTCATGAATGCGGCGCAGAAAGAGTTCCCAAAACATGCAGTACCAAAAGATGATTTTAATAACAAAGTCAAAGAGTTGGAAACTGCAAATGACACGATCACAGAGCTTAAAAAATCCAATGGAGATAATGCAGATTTGCAGAAAAAAATTGGAGAATATGAAACTGAGATTAAAGACCTTAAATATTCAGCAGAGAAAACAGCAAAGAAAACAGCAAAGACATACGCCTTAAAAGAATCTCTTGCAAAGCAGGGAGTTCTGGATCCAGACTATCTGATTTATAAGGCAGGTGGGCTGGATAAGTTCAACTTCGATAAAGAAGGGAAGCCTGTTGGCGTAGAGGATGCTGTGAAACCATATAAAGAGGATGCGGCAATGGTACATTTGTTTAAACAGGAACAGCAGAAACCACCGTATAATCCGAAAAATGGTGGCGCAGGTGGTACAGCAAATCCATTTGCAAAGGAAACATTCAATCTGACTGAGCAGGGACGCATTTTAAAAGAAAATCCAGCACAGGCAAAAGAACTTGCCGCTGCGGCTGGAGTAACGATTTAAGAAAGAGAGGATAAATATTTATGGCAATTACAAAAATTTCAGACGTTATTGTACCGGAACTTTTTAACCCGTATGTAATCAACAGAACAATGGAGTTATCAGAGTTTTTCAAGAGTGGGATTGTGGTAAACAGTCCAGAATTTGATGTGTTGGCAAGCGAAGCGGCAAGAACACATAATATGCCGTTTTTTGAGGATTTACAGGGGGAATCCGAAGCGATTCTTGAAGATGTCAAGATGACTGCTAAGAAAATTGGTTCCAATGAGGATGTATCAACTACCATTTTCCGCCAGAATATGTGGGGAGCAACGAATCTTTCCGCTGCTTTGGCAGGTGCTGATCCAATGAAAGCGATTGGTGATCTGGTTGCGTCTTATTGGGCACGTGATATGCAGAAAGAGCTGATTGCGATTCTTACTGGAGTATTTGGTACAACTACAGCAGGATCGGAAGGAACACCGGCGGCAGAGACCAGAATGAAAGATCATATTCTTGATCTTACTGCAGGTAAGACAGAAGCAGCAAAGCAGATCAGTGCGTCAGCATTTATTGATGCATGTCAGTTGCTTGGTGATGCACAGTCACAGTTATCTGGCGTCGCAATGCATTCAGCAACAAAGTCTTATCTGAAGAAACTGAATCTCATTGAGACAGAGCGTGATTCTACGGATGTAGAGTTTGATACCTATCAGGGTAGACGTGTAACTGTAGATGACGGATGCCCAGTAGGTGCCGGAGGTGTGTACACTACATATCTTTTTGGAAATGGCGCAGTAGCATATGGTAATGGTTCTCCTGTTGGGTTTGTGGCTACCGAGACGGATCGTGATAAACAGACCGGTGCTGGTATTGATTATCTCATTAACCGTAAAGCATTTATTTTACATCCAAGAGGAATTGCATACACTGGAGCAAAACGTGATCATGTGGAAACACCACTTCGTACAGAACTTGCGATGGCAGAGAACTGGAAACCTGTATATGAGTCAAAACAGCTTAGAATTGTTGCTATTAAACACAAAATTGGGTAGGTGATGATCATGGAAGGAAGTAGCAAGCTGACAGCCGAAAGGCTGTTAGCACTTCTTGGATTAAATGCCGATGAGCAGAGCATAGAAATATGTGTAGAGTTTGCATTGGATAACGCAAAAGAAATTGTGAAAAATTACTGTCACATTGATGAAATACCAGTAGAATTAGAAACAACAGTTTTGCGCATGGCAATGGATATTTACAGAAATGAAAAGCCGGGAGAATTAGAGACACCACAAAGAGTTTCTTCGGCTCAAATCGGTGATACTTCTACATCATTTGGCACTGTATCTGCATCATTTACAGATAGTCTCATGAAAAACTACAAATCATCTTTAAACCGATACAGGAAGGTAGTGTTCACATGAACATGGTAAGAAAAATCATTGAAAGCACATATGATGGAAGATGCACCGTGACGCAACGTGCAGAATGTGAGAAGCCTAATGGATCGACAGGATTTACTAACACTGTGATTTTAGAGAATGAGCCTTGCAGACTTTCTTTTAATAGTAAGGAATCTACCAAGGAAGGAGATAGAGCTTCAATTCAAACGCAAACTGTAAAGTTATTTTTAAAACCGGAGAAAATCATAGAACCAGGTTCAAAGATATCGGTAACGCAGAATGGTGTCACAACGGATTATGCAAGCTCCGGTAAGCCGGCGGTATATGAAACACATCAGGAAGTTATTCTTGAATTGAAGGAAAAGTGGTCATAATGAGCGTAAAGTATAAAGAATTACAGGATTTCACAAGAAAAATCGAGGATCTGAATAAACAGCAGAAAGATGAATTTATGAAGGCCTGCTGTAAAGAATTGGCTGCCAGATTATTAAAAAAAGTAATAAAGCGTACTAAGCCTGGGAATTATGAAAATAAAGTTGGCGGTACACTACGGCGTGGATGGACATCTGCAAAAACAGGTGATTCAAAGCGAGATACAACTCAGGCAATGTATGATAATTTATTTGGATCAGACCAGAAAGTATCTCAAAAAAATATGAGTGTTCGTAAAGAGGGAAACACATATATTATTGATGTTACAAATGCTGTTGAATATGCTGCATATGTGGAATACGGTCACAGAAAACGAAATCATCAGGGATGGGTTCCGGGAAAATTCATGTTAACAATTTCAGAAGCAGAATTAAGAACCGTTACACCACAGATTTTAGAACGAAAATTGCAGAAATTTCTGGAGGACGCGATGAAATGATGCAAAACGTAATTGATGGAATTATCGAAGCAATTAGGACAGAATATGGTTCAGCACATTTTAAAGTATATACAGAATTGGTAGAGCAGGGATTAAAAAATCCGTGTTTTTCTGTTATGTGTCTGGATCCAAGTGTGGAAGTGACTGGAAAAGTTCGCTCAAGACGATATTATCCGTTTGTGATTGACTATTTTCCTAAATCAGATGATGAGCCTGTGGATGAATGTAATACCGTCTATGAGATTCTAATCGAATGCCTCAGTGCTATTACTGTAGAGGATAAGATTATACGTGGCAGTAATGTAAGTGGAAATGTAGTGGATGGAGTTTTACATTTTCAGATTACATATGATCTGTTTTTGCTCAAAAAAGAGGAATTAGAAAGCATGATGCAGTTTGAGGAAAGTACAAAAGTGATGTAAAGGAGGATAACATGGCAGAAACAAAAAAAGAACCAGAAAAGATTTTATTCTCAAAGGAACAGATTGTAAGTTCCATGAGATATAAAAAGTACAGAGATTTTTTAGTTGGAAATCTGGACAAGAATAAAAATTATTCAACAGAAGAAATTGATAAGATGATTGATTCGTTTTATGGAAAGGGTAAGAGTGGAAAATAATGGCATTAGGTGGAGGAACATATTTAACACAGAATAAAGTACTTCCGGGGGCTTATTTTCAGTTCATTTCAAAAGCAATTGCATCAGCAACGTTATCAGACAGGGGCGTAGCTGCAATGGCGTTGGAACTGGACTGGGGTGCTGATGATAAGGTGGTTAGTGTCACAGCTTCGGATTTCATGAAGGATAGTAAAAAAATGTTTGGATTCGACTATGATGCGGCAGAAATGTTGCCATTAAGAGAACTTTTCAAACATGCTTCTAAAGTATATGTATATAAAGTTACTTCTGGGGGAGTAAAAGCTTCAAATACATTTGCGGAAGCAAAATATACAGGCAAAAAGGGAAATGATCTTAAGGTTGTTATTCAGACAAATGTGGATAATGGTGAAAAATTCGATGTGTTACTGTATCTAGGAACTGAAAAAATGGACAGTCAGACAGTTTCCAAAGCATCAGAGCTTATTGATAATGATTTTGTTATGTGGAAAAAATCCGCTGAATTGTCTGTTACGGCAGCAACGGCATTAAGCGGTGGAACAAACGGTACTGCATCGACATCAAATCATCAGGCATTTTTGGATAAAATCAGTTCTTATCCAGATGTGAATGCAATTGGATATGCTGAATCTGAAAGTGCAGTAAAAGGACTGTATGCCGCTTTTGCAGACAGATTGAGAAATGATGTAGGCATTCGATTACAGGTGGTTATGCACGATTATAGTTCGGCAGATTCGATTTCATGTGTAAATGTGAAAAACAGTGCAGAACTTGTGTATTGGGCTACAGGTGTTATTGCCGGTACTGCTGTAAATAAGTCTGCAACGAATATGAAATATGATGGCGAATTAAGCATTAACACTGAATTTACTCAGGATGAACTTACAGAAGCTCTGGAAAAAGGCGAATGGGTGTTACATCAGGTAGGTACAGAGGTTCATGTTCTTGAGGATATTAATTCTTTTACCAGCATTACAGACGAAATGGGCGATATTTTCAAGGATAATCAGACAATCCGTGTCATCGACACAAGAGCAGATTCCATTGCTTCAATTTTTGCTTCCAAATATCTTGGCAAGGTTCCGAATGACAAATCGGGAAGAGTGAGTTTGTGGTCGGATATTGTGAAAATTGATCAGCAGTTAAGTGATATCAATGCAATCGAAGATTTTGACCCAGAAGATATTACTGTAGAACAGGGCGATACAAAGAAATCAGTACTTATTAACAGCGCAATTACCATTATTAATACAATGGAAAAATTGTACATGAAATCAATGATTGAGTAACAGGAGGAAGATGGGCATGTCGAAACAGTTTATGAATACGCAGGATGCACCAAGCGCAAAACAGGCAGAGTTTTTTTGCACAATTAATGGAAGACGTTATTCTATGCTTAATGCAAAAAAATTTGAAGCAAAAGCAAATGTCAAAAATGCCGATGTAACAAGATTAGGTGCATTGATTGATGGTAAAAAAGCGGTCGGACTTACCATTAAATTCTCAATGACAGTTTATAAATGCAGCGAAATGTTTGATAAATTGATCGAGGAATTTAAGAATACAGGTTTATTGCCAACTTTTGAATGTCAGGTGACGAGTAGCGATTCAGCAACATGTATGGGACGGAGCACGAAGGTATATAAGCAGTGTGTAATTGAGGGAGATGTTCTCTTATCAATGTTTGATGCAGACGGTGAATTTGTCGAGCAGACCATTGAAGGATATGCAATGGATTTTGATTCACCAGAAAGATATACAGATCCAGAATATATGTAAAGAGTTAAGGCAGACAATTAGCAGATTATGCAGTGTCTGCCTTTATATTTTAAGAAAGAGGTAAGTGATATGGGAAATTTAGCATATTTTTTGAAAAAGAACAAAAAGGAAAAGAAAAATGCATTTTTTGCTGCAACAAAATCATTATGCGATGAAAATGGAGAACCGTTAAAATGGGAAATTAAAGCTTTATCAACAAAAGAAACAGAAGCTATCAGAGAAAAATGCACAATAGATGTTCCAGTCACCGGAAAACCAGGTGTTATGCGACCAAAAGTAAATTCTTCTAAATATGTAGCGAATTACTCGTTTCAGCTGTAGTATACCCAGATCTTTATAATGCAGAGTTACAGGATTCCTATGGAGTTAAAACTGCATCAGATCTTTTGAAAGAAATGGTAGATGATCCGGCAGAGTATAACAATTTTGTCGAATTTGTCCAGGAATACAACGGATTAGATGAAACCATGAATGATAAGGTGGAAGAGGCAAAAAACTAATAGAAGGCGGCGATAGTGAAGCCAATTATGCATATTATGCATTGCATAAGCTTCATATATTGCCGTCCAGATTAATGGAACTAGATGAAAATGAGCGTGCTTTTATTTATGCGGCAATTGATTTGAGGATTGAAGCTGAAAAAAGGCAGGAAGAAAAAATGAAGCATAGCTCAAAATAACAAGAGTATTAAAATTATATTTATGCTCATGAAAGGTTGGTGGATTTATGGCGATAGGAACAGCTATTGAGATAACTGATAAGATGACAGGACCATTAAATCGTATCACAGCCGCTTTATACAGCACAACGGATGCGTTGCATGATACAGATCAGGCAACTAATTCTGCATTTAATTCTGCTGGTATTCAGGCAATTACGCAGGAATTGTATGGATATGAAAGAAAGATTCAGGATATACAGGATGAGTTAGATAGATCAAATAATAAGATACAGGAAATGCAGGAACAGACAGAAAAGGCAAGAAGTTCTGCTGGTGGATTGGAAAATACATTTAGAAAAGCTGCAGGTATACTCGCAACTGTAGCAACAGTACAGACATTAAAAAATGTTCTTGATACATCAGACGAACTGACAGCAACAACGGCACGTCTTGAAATGATGAATAATGGTTTCGAATCTGTAGGCGGAAATTTAAAAAGTACGTCAGATTTATTTAATCTAGTGTATGCGTCTGCGCAGGATGCCAGAGGTTCATTTGCAGATATGTCAGCAGTCGTTGCAAAATTCGGAAATAATGCGAAGGATGCTTTTAGCAGTTCGGCAGAGGTCGTTGATTTTGCAAATCTTGTACAAAAAGAGATGGTAATTGCCGGCGCATCCACGACAGAAGCTTCAAATGCAATGTTGCAGTTATCACAGGCATTAGGCTCTGGCGTCCTTCGTGGTGATGAGCTTAATAGTATCTTTGAGCAGGCTCCGAACCTTATACAGGAGATCGCAAATTATCTCGAAGTCCCAATCGGAGAAATCCGGCAGATGGCGTCGGAGGGACAGATTTCGGCTGATATTGTAAAACAGGCAATCTTTTCTGCTTCTGATGAGATCAACGACAAGTTTAATAATATGCCTATGACATGGTCGCAGATTTGGACATCTATGCAAAATACAGCATTAATGAAATTCCAACCGGTATTACAGAGAATTAATGAGATTGCGAATAGTGAGGAATTTAAACAATTTACGCAGACTGCAATAAATGATATGGCTATACTTGCAAATGTATCACTGAGTGTGGTTAATACGCTGATTCAGGGAGCCGCTTTCGTATCTGATAACTGGTCCATCATCAGCCCAATTATTTATAGTGTAGCATTGGCACTGGCATTTTATAATGGTATGCTTATAATGCATAATGCGTATGAAGCAGTTTCCAACGGATTAAAATTGGTTGCTGCGATAAGAGCGGTTGCGCATGGAACAGCTACAGCAGCAGAAGCGGCAGCTACAACCGGAGCATCTGCGGCACAGATTGCATTTAACGCTGCTTTATATGCTTGTCCGCTTACATGGATTGTACTTGCCATAGTTGCAGTGATAGCAGTAATTTATATGGTCATTGCAGCAATTAATAAGGTACAGGGTACAACTATCAGTGCGACAGGTGTTATATGTGGAGTTATCGCTACAGCTGGTACTCTGATTGGAAATATTTTGATAGGGTGGTGGAACAGGATCATAACGGCTGGAGTAGGATTATGGAATTTTTTTGCAAATTTTGCGGCGGCTTTTGGGGTTCTTTTCGATCATCCGATTATTGCTATTGAAATGATGTTGTTGTCTCTTTTAAATTTCATCATAAGTGTTGTTGAAAGTGCTGCAAAATTACTAGATACGATCTTTGGGTCTAGTCTTGCTGATGCGGTGAGTGGCTTTCAGGATACAATACAGGCAAAAATCGATGCAAAAATCGAAGATGCTGGAGGAACAGCAGCAAATCAGTTGAATCCAGAAGACTACACGCTTGACCGTATAAATTATGGTGATGCGTATCAAAGTGGTTATGATTTTGGAAAAGGAATTGATGATAAAATATCTTCTGTTTTTTCCGGTGGATTATCTACAGACAGTTTTTCGGATTTACTTACTTCCGCTGGATATGATTCCACATCAGATGGAATGGCTTCAACGTTGGGCGATATTTCGAAAGATACAAGCGCAATTGCAGATTCTGTAGATATCAGCAATGAGAATTTGGAGTACATGAGAGACCTTGCAGAGCGGGAAGTCATCAATCGTTTTACAACAGCAAGTGTAAATGTAAATATGGGCGGCGTTACCAATACGGTAAGCCAGGATACAGATCTTGATGGAGTGATTTCATATTTGGCTAATGGAGTAACAGAAGCATTGCAGCAGGCAGCAGAGGGGGTGCATTCATAAAATGGCATATTATTTTTATTTAGGGAAAACATTGTTGCCGGTTGCACCGTCGAAGCTTATTCTTAAAATTGGTGGACAGAATAAAACATATAACCTTATAAATGATGGTGAAATTAATGTTTTGAAATCTGCCAGTTTGACAGAAATTGAATTTGATGCGCTGTTACCGAATGTTCAATATGGTTTTGCAGTTTATAAAAATGGCTATCAGCCAGCAGAGGCCTTTCTGAATGCTATAGAGACATTGAAAAAAAGTAAACTGCCATTTCAATTTATCGTTACACGAGCATTTCCTAACGGAAAGATGTTATTTGATACGAATATGAAAGTATCACTTGAAAATTATAACATTGTGGAAGAAAGCAAGAACGGTTTAGACGTTACTGTATCGATAAAGCTTAAGCAGTATAAGGAATATGGAACGAAAACAGCTATTTTATCGATTACGCAGAGAAAGACAACAGCAAAGGTGAAAAATTCTCGTAATACATCAACAGCACCATCTAATGGTTTGCCAACCACTTATACCGTCAAAAAGGGTGACTGCCTAAGTGTAATAGCGAAAAAGTTTTATGGAAGTGGATCAAAAACATATTATATGAAAATTGCAAATGCAAATGGAATCAGCAATCCTAATTTGATATATCCAAATCAAGTATTTACGATTCCTGTATAGGAGGGAAAATGTCAGCAGAATTATTAATCCAGAATGGAGATACTGTGTATTTTCCCGCCGTACTAGAGGATATTAAATGGGAAACTGAAAGGTATGGATCACCGGGAAAGTTAACTTTTAAATGTATGTATGACAGCAAATTAAATGTCACAGAGGGTAATCCAGTGAGATTGCGCTGGAATGGATTAAATGTGTTTTATGGCTTTATTTTTAAAATAGAAAAGGACAAGGAACCGGTGCTGTCGATTACTGCATATGATCAATTGCGGTATTTTAAAAATAAGGATACTTATGTGATTAATGGGAAAACAGCCGGTGAAGTTTTAGAGCTGATAGCTGCAGATTTTGAATTGCAGACTGGAGATGTGGAAGATACCGGTTATGTAATACCATCCCTTGTGGAAGACGGAAAATCTTTATTTGACATCATGCAGGATTGTCTGGATCAGACTTTAATGAATGTTGGTGAAATGTATGTTTTATATGATGATTTCGGCTCATTGTCACTGAAAAATATTGCAAATTTGGCAGTTAATATTTTGATTGATTCTGAAACAGGAGAAAATTATAAATATAGCTCATCCATTGATGATCAGACGTATAACAAAATAAAGCTTGTTTATGACAATAAGAACACCGGACAGAGAGATGTATATATTGCGCAGGATTCATCTAAAATGAATGAGTGGGGAATGCTGCAGTATTACGATAAGTTATCTGAGGGTGAAAATGGCAAAGAAAAAGTTGGATCTTTATTGCAATTGTATAACAGAAAATCAAAATCATTTCAGATTACGAATGCAATAGGAGATGTATCAGTCCGGGCAGGATGTTTATTACCTGTTATTCTGAATTTAGGAGTTGCAAAAGTTCAGTCTATGATGTTGGTGGAATCGTGTAAGCATGTTTTTAGAGAAAATGAGAATTTTATGAATTTGACATTAAGGGGTGGTGATTTTGTCTGAATTTGATGGATTGATCAAACAGATCAAGCAAGCAGCATTAGATGCAGTAAATTCCGCCGGACCAGCAGGATTTTATGAAGGAACAGTATTAAGCGTATCTCCATTAAAAGTTAAAGTAGACCAGAAGCTTATACTTGGGAAAGAACAACTTGTCTTAGCGCGTAATGTAACAAACCATGAGATGTCTGTTGATGTTGATTGGGAATATGAAAAGGGGACGAAAAAAATAGTAATCCATAATGCATTAAAAACAGGAGATAAAGTGATCCTTGCAAGAATCCAGGGCGGTCAAAGTTATATTATTTTGGATAAGGCGGTGTAAATATGATCCCAAGTGTTAATAATTTGTTGCTTACAGAAATAAATGAAGAGGATATGCCGAGTAAAAATTATCGAATGATCAGTGAAAGCGTTAGAGGTACGGTGGATACCATTGAAGCAATGAAGCAGGTGGTATATAAGATATTATGTACAGAACGATATGTCTACCCGATATACTCATGGAATTATGGTATAGAATTGGTGGATTTATTTGGCGAATCAGTAACATATGCATGTCCTGAGATAACCAGACGAATTGAAGAAGCATTGTTGCAAGATGAAAGAATTAATTCGGTAGATCAATTTGAATTTGATACAAGTAAAAAACATGAGGTGGTGTGTACATTTTCAGTGCACACCATTTTTGGTGATTTTCAGATGGAAAAAGAGGTGAGTATTTAATGTTCGAAGAGATGACATATGAAAAGATTATGGAACGTATGTTGTCTAGGGTGCCAGATACCCTAGATAAGCGTGAGGGAGCGATTATATTTGATGCACTTGCACCGGCAGCATTTGAAATGTCTATTCTTTATACTGAATTAGAGACAGCTTTAGACCAGACATTTGCAGATACCTGTCAAGGAGTTTATCTGGATAAAAGATGCATGGAAAGAGGAATCACAAGACAGCCAGCAACGCATGCGATTGTTCAGGGAACTTTTAAACCGGTTGACTTGGATTTGTCTGGTTTGCGATTTAATTGTGGAGATTACAATTATACAGTTAAAGAACCGATTGGAAATGGTGTGTATGAGATGGTGTGTGAGACAGCAGGAAGTCTTCCAAATGGGATTTCTGGTCAGTTGATTCCGATTGACTATATTAACGGATTAGAAACAGCAGAAATCACGGCTATTTTAATTCCGGGCGAAAATGAAGAATCAGATGAAGATCTCAGATCGAGATATTTTGATACTCTTGTGAGCCAGTCATATGGAGGCAATATTACAGACTATAAGCAGAAAACAAATGCTATAGAAGGCGTTGGAGGTGTAAAAGTGACACCTGTCTGGAATGGCGGTGGAACGGTAAAGTTAACTATTATTGCATCAGATTATACAGTGCCTACAACCACATTGATAGAAAAAGTACAAAAAGAGATTGATTCGGTAGCTCCAATCGGACATATCGTAACGGTAGATGGCACGACCCAAAAGGAGATTCAGATAGAAACTAATATCGTATATCATACAGGGTGGAGTTGGAAAACATCTGGAAATTATATTGAAAAAGCTATTGACGCTTATTTTCAGGAACTTGCAAAAAACTGGGCGTCGTCTGATCAGTTAATTGTACGAATCAGCCAAATTGAAACAAGAATCTTGGACTGTGCCGGAGTAATTGATATTTCAAATACAAAGATAAATGGAAATGCAGAGAATTTAATATTGGAATCCAATTCCATTCCTGTGAGAGGAAGTGTGACGGATGGAGCGTAAGATAATAGATTATTTGCCACCATATTTAATGGTATATAAAGAAATAAAAGCAATTATGGAAGCTGAACAGCCAGAATTCGAAATAGTCTGGCCACAAGCAGAAAATGTCTTGAATAATCAATTTGTATCAGATTCATCTTCTATCGGCATAGAGCGTATGGAGAAAATTCTTGGAATTATTCCAAAAGATACAGATACGCAAGACGAGAGAAAATTTAGAATTTTGGTTAAATTGAATGAACAGCTTCCGTATACAATGTCAACGTTAAAAGAACAGTTGCAACGTATGTGTGGGAAAGACGGATTCAGAATCATCTTAAATGCTGACAAATATCTACTGAGTGTAAAACTTGCCCTAAACAATGCGAGTAACTGTCAGGATGTGCAGGATATGTTAAGACGCATGGTGCCGGCAAATATGATAATAGCAGTAAGTGTATATAATACGTATGAAATGTTATCGCAGCATACTCATAAACAATTAACAGAATACAGTCATAATAAAATTAGGGAGGATGTGTTATAAATGGCAGCAACAACAAAAAATATTGGATTGATGAAACCCGCAGAAGAAGAATTTTACGATATCAATGTACAGAATGGAAACATGGATATCATAGATAAAGAGATCGGAGAATTAAAGAATCCAATTTTCGCAAGCTCTGATGTTGCAGATGGTGAGGCAACAGAATGGACATCAGTGGAAGTTTTGACCAGTAAAGAAAAGCATACATCAGTACTTGCAAAAATCTCACAAATGTTTAAGAATATTCGTTTCTTGAATAATAAATATAAAGAGCTGAACCAGAGTCTAATGTGGACAGAACGAAATATATCATTTACCTATAATGGTATCACCTGTATTATTATCAGCAATGGAAATAGGATTAATAATATATCAATTTTTTCACAAAACACTCCAATAGAACTCGGAACATCAAAACAATTTGCAACGGTAGGCTCTCTTGGATATACTATAAGTGCGGATGTTGTTAAAAGAATTAAAGTAACCAATACTATATCTGGTACTTTAAAGATAACGACTGATGGCTTAGTTCAACTTGGATTAACAGTTGATATAAATGGAAACCCTATCAATCTAGTGAGAGGTTCTGATGTTTATATAAACGAGGTCTTATTGTTTTAATGATTGTATATATTATGTTTATCTAAGAAAAAGCACTTTGATTTATGACGGATGTGGTGTATAATAATAAAAAAATAAAGCAGTGCCGTAGCGCCGAATGATTAGTCTATCAGATTAATTGTCCGGCGCTTTTTGCGTTGCAAAATGGCACAAATACAAGGCTTGGCAGATTTATAATGGTTTTATAAAGAAAGAGGGAGGTTGGTCATTTGGAATCGATTATATCTGCTTTAGTGGCAGGAGGACTGACTTTAATTGGAACAGTGCTTACAGTCAGTTCTGGGCAGAAAAAAACAGAGCAGAAGCTTCAGACCGCACAAGCAGTCACAGACTGTAAGATTGATGAACTTACACGTGAGGTTCGCTTACATAATAATTTTGCGCAGCGAGTCCCGGTCATGGAGGAACAAATTAAGGTAATTAATCACAGAATCGCAGATTTGGAAGGAGAAAAATAATATGTTAAAAAATTCAGTTTTAAAACCAAGCGTAAGTACAAAGAAATGGTTCAAAGCAGCAGGAATCAGAGCTGTTAAGACGATGGCACAAGTTGCCGGTACAATGCTTGTCATCGGAGCATTCAATGAAACAGCATGGTCATTGATGCTACAGACTGCATTAGTTGCTGGCCTTGCATCATTGCTCACATCAGTAGCCGGCATTCCAGAAGTAGAAAGTGAGGAATAAATTATGAGAATCGGATTAAATGCAGGACATACATTATCAGGACCGGGATCAGGCACATCCGGTGTGATTGTAGAGAGTATTGAAACAAGAAAAGTATGTAATTGTCTGACAGAGATGTTTAAGGCATGTGGAGTGGAGGTTGTACCTTGTACAGTGGACAAGGCGGCATCGCAGTCAGCATATTTACAACAGGCGGTAAATATGGCGAATCGTACTGATTTGGATTATTTTATTAGCATTCATTTTAATAATGACAAAGCCAGAAAAGGACATGGAGTGGAAGTGTACACCTATAAAGGTAGACAGTATCCTGATGCAGTAGAGGTGTGCGAGCATATTGCAGCGCTTGGATTCACGAACCGTGGAGTAAAAGAGGGTAGCGGATTATATGTAATCAAAAAGACCAAAGCAAAATCCATGTTGATTGAGGTATGCTTTGTAAATGATCCAGATGCTACCACATATCAGCAGAAATTCGAGCAGATTTGCACAGCAATTGCCTATGCTCTGGCAGATTATGTACAGGCAGCACCGAAGCCAGTTGCACCGGTACAACTTCCGAAAGTGAAAAAATATGTCAGAGTGTTAATGGACGGTCTGGCAGTAAGAAAGCGTGCAAGTTGGGATGATTCAGCAGTAGATCATGAGGTGCAGGCAAATGAAGTATTTACCATTGCCGAAGGACCTATCAAGGTCGGCGGTGGCAGTATGTACAAGCTTAAATCTGGGTTATATATCACGGCATCTTCAAAATACGTTACTGTATATGAGAAATAAAACTATAGCCGGTAGAGCTTATCTGCCGGCTATTTTCACGTCTTTATTTGTCATTTTTAATATGTGTTGGTTCTTATTAATTAGTAACAAATTAGTAACAGTCTTGAAAAAAAGCTAGAAAATCAAAGGAAATTATTGATTTTTTCTTAAGAATAGTCTAATATATGTTTAAAAGTGGTGGAAAGTGGTAGAGAATGGTTCGAAGTGGTGGCAAATGACCACAGAAATGGAAAATCAAGAGGAACCAGCTGCCGCACAAAGGCAGGTGATTGTGTCATGTTTATGGGAGAATACAACCACACAGTTGATCCAAAAGGCAGACTGATAGTTCCGGCAAAATTCAGAGAGCAGCTTGGCGATGAATTTGTAGTGACAAAGGGACTTGATGGATGCTTATTTGTGTATACGTCAGAAGAATGGCACAACATCGAAGAGAAATTCAGAAACATTTCCATGACTTCCAAGGATGCAAGAAAGTTTTCACGTTTCTTTTTTGCAGGAGCAGCTTCCTGTGAACTGGACAAGCAGGGAAGAATCCTTCTTCCACCAGTTTTAAGAGAATATGCAAATCTGACAAAAGATGTCGTTTTAGTCGGAGTCTTAAGCAGAGTGGAAATCTGGGACAAAGACAGATGGCAGGAGAATACATATGATGAAGATGAGATGGATGAGATTGCAGAACACATGGCAGATTTAGGGTTCAGCATCTGATCCACAGAGAATAAAAAAAGAGAGCCAGAGCAAAAGTCAGGCAGAGAGGATCACAATGGAATTTAATCATTATTCAGTATTACTAAATGAGACAATTGAAAATTTGAATATCAAGCCTGACGGAATCTATGTGGATGGAACACTTGGCGGTGGCGGACATGCTTACCAGGTGGCTTCACGGTTATCAGAAAAAGGCAGGCTGATCGGAATCGATCAGGACGCGGATGCAATCGCAGCCGCCGGGGAAAGATTAAAGGAATTTGGTGACAAGATCACCATTATCCGAAGCAATTACGCCAACATGAAAGAGGAACTTCACCGCATTGGCGTGGAAAAGGTGGATGGAATCGTGTTGGATCTTGGCGTATCTTCGTTTCAGTTAGATACACCGGAGCGTGGTTTTACTTACCGTGATGAGAATGCTCCACTTGATATGAGAATGGATGACAGACAGAGCCTGACTGCAAAAGATATTGTAAACGGATACAGTGAGATGGATCTTTACCGTATCATCCGTGATTATGGTGAGGACAAGTTCGCAAAAAATATTGCAAAACACATCGTGCAGGAGAGGGCAAAGAAACCGATCGAGACAACCGGAGAACTGACGGAGATCATCAGGGCTTCCATTCCAATGAAAGTTCAGGTGACCGGTGGACATCCGGCAAAAAGAACCTTTCAGGCAATCCGTATTGAGCTGAACAAAGAGTTAGAAGTACTGCAGAATAATCTGGATGATATGATCGACCTTTTGAATCCGGGTGGAAGAATCTGTATTATCACGTTCCATTCCTTAGAGGATCGTATTGTAAAGACGAATTTTAAACGAAATGAGAACCCATGTACCTGTCCGAGTGATTTTCCAGTGTGCGTATGTGGTAAAAAATCCAAGGGAAAGGTAGTTACAAGAAAACCAATCATTCCTTCCGAGGAAGAATTAGAAGTGAACTCCCGTTCCAAGAGTGCAAAATTAAGAGTTTTTGAAAGGGTGTAGCAGATGCCGAACAGAACAGTAAATCACAACAATCGAAATAGAGCAGCCTATCAGGTAGATGGCAACACCGTACGCCGTATGGAGGCGATGCCGGATTACCGCAAAGAGCGCAGAGACAGACAGGAGCGGGAACGCGAGGAAGAGCTGAGAAAACGCAGACGTGCCGCAGCCAGAAATCAGGAAAAAGCGCTTCTCATGAGCAAAAGTTATGTTGTATTCCTGACAATGGCAGTGACCGTATTTGGCATTTTCTGTGGAGCTTATATTAAGCTTCAGTCCGATGTAACGGCAAGAATGAAAAAAATCGCAAGCTTAGAGAGCCAGGTGACAGACCTTAAGGCTGACAATGACGAGGCTTACAAGAGAATTAATACCGCAGTAGATCTCGATGCAATCAAGGAGAAGGCAATCAATGAACTTGGTATGTTTTATGCAACACAGGATCAGATCGTCTACTACTCTGTAGATAAGACAGACTACATGAATCAGTATAATGAAATCCCGCAATAGAGGGAATTTTCAGGCAAAAAAATAATTCAGGTGGTAGAATGGCAAAAAGAAGACCGAAAAAGCCGATGTTAAAGTTTCCAAAGCGTATGCAGAAAAAAATGATCGTCATGTTTACGGTTGTTGCAGCGCTTATGATCGGACTCATCGGAAGACTGATGTATATTGAATACACCAGTGGAGAAAAATATGAGAAAATCGTTCTGGCACAGCAGGGCTATGACAGCCAGACAATTCCTTATCAGAGAGGTGACATTGTAGATGCAAAAGGAACTGTTCTGGCAACGAGTATCGCAGTCTATAATGTGATTTTAGACTGCTCTGTTTTGAATGATGATGAAAAATATGTGGAGCCGACGATCAATGCGCTTGTAAGCTGCTTCCCGGATCTGACAAGTGAACAGCTTTATTCTTACCTGAAGGACTCTCCGGACAGCAGATACATTGTGCTTGCCAAGCGTTTGTCCTATGATACGATCCAGCCTTTTGTAAATCTGCAGGAGGAGCGGGATGAAAAGGGAAAACTGGTAAATCCATATATCAAGGGTGTCTGGTTTGAAAAAGAATACCAGAGACAATATCCATATGGAAAACTGGCAAGTTCCGTGATCGGGTTCACAACATCCGGTAACCTTGGAATTAATGGACTGGAAAATTATTATGATGACACGTTAAATGGAATTAACGGCAGACAGTATGGATATCTGAATTCAGACAGTAATTTTGAAAAAACGATCAAACCGGCAGTCAACGGCAATACGTTAGTGACAACGATCGATGCGACGATCCAGTCGGTGGTAGAGAAGAAAATACAGGAGTTTAATGAGGCCTATACAGATGGTTACAGAGAGGGTGAGGGCGGAGCAACAAGAATCGGCGTGCTCATCATGAAACCGGACAATGGCGATGTCCTTGCAATGGCACAGTATCCAAACTACGATCTGAGCAATCCATGGGATTTATCTGAGTATTATACACAGGAAGAGATCGATGCGATGGATGATGATGCGAGACTCGAAGCGTTAAATCAGTTGTGGCAGAACATATGTCTGACCTATACTTATGAGCCGGGATCAACGGCAAAACCATTTACGGTTGCAGCCGGGCTTGAGACAGGAACACTGTCGACCAATGATACCTTTTTCTGTGATGGAGCCGAACAGCTCAGCGGATTTACCGTAAAATGTGTTGCCTATAGAAAAGGTGGACACGGAATGCAGACTTTGGAACAGACATTGATGAATTCCTGTAATGATGCCCTGATGCAGATGTCCTACCGGATCGGGGCAGAGAATTTCACGGAGTACCAGCAGATTTTTGGATTTGGACAGAAAACGAACATTGATCTTCCGGGAGAATCGAGAACAGATTCCCTGATTTACACATTGGATACAACATCACAGCTGAGTCTTGCAACCAATGCTTTCGGACAGAACTTTAACACCACGATGATCCAGCTTGGAACTGCTTTCTGTTCTCTGGTCAATGGCGGTAAGTTATATCAGCCGAGAGTGGTAAGCAAAATCACGGATCAGAATGGAAATACGATTCAGGATATTTCCCCGACGTTGCTGCGTGAAACAGTATCTAAGACAACAAGTGATACATTAAAACAATACATGTATTCAACCGTGACATCCGGTACCGGAAATACGGCAAAAGTAGACGGTTACTCCATGGGAGGTAAAACCGGAACGGCGCAAAAAGTGCCGCGTGATGGTGTGAACTATCTGGTTTCTTTTATCGGTTTTGCACCGGTGGACGATCCTCAGTTAATGATCTACTGTTTTGTGGATGAGCCGAACTCACAGGATCAGCCACACAGTACATTTGCACAGAATATTGTGAGGGAGATTTTAGAAGAAGTACTTCCTTATATGAATATTTATCCGGATGAGGAGACGACCGGCTTACATTCCGGATGGGATATTACCGGAACAGATACAGGCGCAGCCGCTGTGACAGACCGTGTGACAGGAAATATGGAAAATATTTCGGAGGAAGAACCGGAAGGAACAGATGATGTGCCGGATACTATGGAAGATATTCCGGGAGCCGAGGAAAACAACGAAGAAAACGCCGAAAATGATGGTGTAAATGCAGAAGAAGCAGGAACAACATCCGATAACAGTGAATAGAAACATAACCTCATAAAAGTTGGAATAAAATGCAAGGAAGACTTTTATGAGGTTTTTGTTTTATGTATCGGAATAAGACCTTTAATCGCAAAAAGGTTATGATCGTATTCGTGGCAGTTTTTTTTATTATGATGTTTCTGATTGGAAGACTGGTATATCTTATGATCTTCTGCTCCGAATATTATGGAAATAAAGCGGAGAATCTTCATGAGAGGGAACGTGATATTAAGGCGGCACGGGGAAAACTTTTGGATGCAAACGGCACGGTGCTTGCCACAAACAAATCTGTGTGCACGATCTCCGTGATCCATAACCAGATTGAAGAACCCGAGAAAGTCATTGAGATGCTTGTGAGAGAACTTGGCATTCCGGAAGAGACTGCGAGAAAGCGCGTGGAGAAAGTCAGTTCCATCGAGCGTGTGAAAACAAATGTCGCAAAGGAGACCGGGGATGCAATCAGAGCCTATGGACTCTCCGGAGTGAAAGTGGATGAGGATTATAAACGATATTACCCTTATGGGACGCTCGCTTCCAAAGTGCTTGGATTTACCGGAGCTGACAATCAGGGCATTTTGGGGCTTGAGGTAAAGTATGATGAATATCTTCAGGGAACCAACGGGAAAATCCTCACGTTAACCGATGCAAGGGGAATAGAGATCGAGAATGCGGGGGAGAGCAGATTAGAACCTGTGAACGGTTATGATCTTTGCTTATCCTTAGACCGCAATATTCAGATGTACTGTGAGCAGGCGGCAAAAAAGGTCTGCACAAAAAAGTCAGCGGACAGTGTTTCTGTAATCGTGATGAACCCGCAGAACGGCGAACTTATGGCGATGGTGAATTATCCTGAATTTGACCTGAACGATCCGTTTACGCTGGTTGGAGACACCGGAGAATCCGTGTCAGCGGAAGAAAAACAGAATCTGTTGAATAAAATGTGGCGAAACCAGTGTATCAGTGATACCTACGAGCCGGGTTCCACATTTAAGATTATTACGGCAGCGGCAGCGCTAGAAGAGGGAGTGGTAAAACTGGACGATGCATTTTTCTGTCCGGGTTATAAAATTGTGGAGGACAGAAGAATCCGGTGTGCGAGAACGACAGGACACGGGGCGGAAACATTCGAGACAGGGATCATGAACTCCTGCAACCCGGTTTTTATGGAACTTGGCGAGCGGTTAGGCGCGGAAAACTTTGCCGGTTACTTTAAACAGTTCGGGCTGTTATCCAAAACCAATATCGATCTGCCGGGGGAAGCGGGAACGATCATGCATAAGACGGAAAATATCGGACCGGTGGAACTTGCAACGATCTCGTTTGGGCAGTCGTTTCAGATTACCCCCATCCAGCTTGTCACGACGGTATCTTCTATTATTAATGGGGGAACGCGCGTGACACCACATTTTGGCGTAAGCGTGCAGGATGCGGACGGAAATACAGTAAAAACGTTCTCCTATGAAACGCATGAGAATATCTGCACAGCAGAAACTTCGGAAACGATGCGCTATCTGCTGGAGAAAGTGGTGTCAGAGGGAACTGGTAAAAATGCCAAAATTGAGGGCTTTTCCATCGGTGGAAAGACAGCAACTTCACAGACACTTCCAAGAAGCGACCATAAATACATTTCATCGTTTCTCGGATTTGCGCCTGCAGACGATCCGCAGGTGCTTGTGCTTGTTGTCATCAACGATCCGCAGGGGATTTATTACGGTGGAACGATCGCTGCTCCGGTGGCGAAGGAAATATTCGAAAACATTTTGCCTTACCTTGATAAATGAGATGAAATAACGTATACTAGTTAGGCGAATTGAACGTTAGAAAAAATACAAGAGGTGTTTAGTCATGAATTATGAAATAGTGATACCAGTTTTGATCTCTTTTGCTATCAGTGCCATTTTAGGACCGATCGTGATCCCATTTTTGAAACGGTTAAAGGTGGGGCAGACAGAGCGGAAAGAGTTGGAATCCCATTTGAAGAAAAACGGAACCCCGACTATGGGTGGACTTATGATACTGGCAAGTATTATCATTACCTCCCTGTTTTATGTCAAAGATTATCCGGGAATTATCCCAATCCTATTTATGACGGTGGGATTCGGTGTAATCGGTTTTCTGGATGATTATCTGAAGGTTGTGCTCCGCAGATCGGACGGACTGCTTCCATGGCAGAAGATGATCTTACAGTTTGTTGTGACAACCGTATTTGCAGTTTATATGGTGCGTTATTCCGGAATTGAACTTACCATGCTGATTCCGTTTTCCGGCGGAAAGTACTTGAATATCGGATGGCTTGCGATTCCGTTACTTTATTTTGCAGTGATCGGAACCGTAAACGGTGTGAATTTTACGGACGGTGTGGATGGGCTTGTGTCAAGCGTTACGATCATGGTTGCAACCTTTTTTTCGGTTGTGGCGATCGGAACAAATGCAGGGATCGCACCGATCACCTGCGCAGTAGCAGGAGCCCTGCTTGGATTTTTATTATTTAATGTGTATCCGGCAAGTGTTTTCATGGGCGATACCGGTTCGCTGGCACTGGGCGGCTTTGTTGTGGCAACTGCCTATATGCTCCAGATGCCATTATATATCCTGATCGTTGGACTGATTTATCTGGCAGAAGTCATATCTGTTATGGTTCAGGTTACTTATTTTAAATACACTAAGAAAAAAACAGGTGTTGGAAAGCGGATTTTCAGAATGGCTCCGCTCCATCATCATTTTGAGCTTGGTGGATGGTCAGAGACGAGAGTTGTCGCAGTGTTTGCAATCGTGACAGCACTGCTTTGCATGCTTGCATTATTAGGCTTATAAATCGCATTGGAAAATTGCAAAATGACCTGCCGGATTCGGACAGGAGATTGGAAGGATAAGACGATGAATTTAGAAGGAAAAAGAGTGTTAGTAGTAGGTTCTGGAAAAAGCGGAGTTGCAGCCGCAGAACTGCTCAGAAAAAAAGGAATCACATTTGTACTTTTTGATGGAAATAAAGATTTAGATGTGACAGCATTGATCGAGAAAAATCCGGTATTTGCCGGAGCAGAGATTCTTTTGGGAGAACTTGCACCGGAAGATATGGCGCGCATTGATCTTGTTGTGTTAAGTCCGGGCGTGCCGACAGACCTTCCGATGGTCAATGAACTTCGAAACAGACAGATTCCAATCTGGGGCGAAATTGAACTTGCCTATCATTTTGCAAAAGGAAGAATTATTGCAATTACCGGAACAAACGGAAAAACTACGACAACTTCGCTTGTGGGTGAGATCATGGCGAATTATTTCGATGATGTGAAAGTGGTCGGCAATATTGGGATCCCATATACATCGGTAGCGGCAAACACGACAGAGGATACTGTGACAGTCGCAGAGATCAGCAGCTTCCAGTTAGAGACAACACATGAGTTTGCGCCGGAAGTGACAGCTATTTTAAATATCACACCGGATCATCTGAACCGTCATCATACGATGGAATGTTATATTGAGACAAAAGAGAGCATTACAAAGAATCAGACCGCCGGGGATACCTGTGTGTTGAATTATGAGGATGAAGTGCTGCGCAGGTTTGGCGAGACACTTCAGACAAAAGTTGTATTTTTCAGCAGCAAGCGCAGACTGGAAAAGGGACTTTATCTGGACGGAGAAGATATTTTTTATGCAGACGGCACAACGGACACAAAAGTGATTAATGTAAATGAGCTGAATATTTTAGGAAAACACAATTATGAGAATGTCATGGCGGCAGTCGGAATGTCGGTAAGCTTTGGCGTACCGATGGATAAAATTGTGGAAGTGCTGAAACGTTTCCAGGCAGTCGAGCATAGAATTGAGTATGTGACAGAAAAACGCGGCGTGAAGTTTTACAATGATTCCAAGGGAACAAACCCGGATGCGGCAATCCAGGGAATCCGCGCGATGAACCGTCCGACACTGTTGATCGGTGGAGGTTATGACAAACAGTCTGAATATGATGAGTGGATTGAGAGTTTTGACGGCAAGGTGAAGAAACTCGTGCTGATCGGTCAGACGAAGGAAAAGATTGCGGAATGTGCGAAGAAACATGGCTTTGAGGATGTCATACTCTGTGATACATTTGAGGAGGCAATTGACACCTGTTATGCAAACGCAGTGAGCGGGGATGCGGTATTGCTTTCCCCTGCATGTGCAAGCTGGGGCATGTTCGCAAACTATGAGGAGCGCGGACGCATTTTTAAGGAATACGTGCGCAATCTGGCAGAATAAAAAATGTCAGGCATAATGGCATGACGTGCAGTAAATAAGAAATGAGGAATTGGAATGGCAAGAGGTCAGCAGACGGAAAAGAAAAAAAAGCCAATTAAATATTTCGATTACAGTCTTTTGTTTCTGATCATTTTTCTTTTGTGTTTTGGATTGGTCATGTTGTACAGTACCAGTTCCTATGCAGGTTCCAATAAGTTTGGGGATGCTTCCTATTTTGTAAAAAAACAGTTGTTTGCAACAGGGCTCGGTATTGTAGGTATGTATATTGTATCGAAAATCCCATATCGGTTCTGGATGAAGGTGAGTTCCATGGCGTATCTGGCAGCTATCGTGCTTTGTACCGCCGTTATTTTTATTGGTACAGAGGCAAACGGTCAGGCGAGATGGTTAAAAATCGGGCCGTTATCTTTCCAGCCGTCAGAGTTTGCCAAGTTTGCGGTTATTATTTTTCTGGCAACGGTTATTTATAAGACACCACAGAAGATGGGAGAGTTCATGAGTCTTGTCAAGATTATGGTCATTGTGCTCCCAATCGTTGCGGTGGTCGCCTATAATAACTTAAGTACTGCAATCATTATACTTGGAATTGCAGTCTGTATGTTGTTTGTTGCCAGTCCGAAGTATTCCCACTTTGTGTTGATGGCGGCGGCAGTCGGTGTGGTAGGTGTTGTTTTCATCAGTTTTGAGGCATACCGGATGGATCGTATCAAGATCTGGCTGAATCCGGAAGCCTACGAGAAGGGTTATCAGACCTTACAGGGACTGTATGCGATCGGTTCCGGCGGTTTATTTGGAAAAGGGCTTGGCGAGAGTATGCAGAAGCTGGGATTTATTCCTGAGGCGCAGAATGATATGATTTTCTCTGTTATCTGTGAGGAACTTGGACTTTTTGGCGCGGTGTGCGTGATCTTATTGTTTCTGCTGATGATCTGGAGATTTATGATCATTGCCAATAATGCGTCAGACCTTTATGGGGCGCTGGTCGTGGTTGGTATTATGGCGCATTTGTCCATCCAGGTTATTTTAAATATTGCGGTTGTGACCAATACGATCCCGAATACCGGTATTTCACTGCCGTTTATCAGTTATGGAGGTACTTCGGTTTTATTCCTGCTTGCAGAGATGGGGCTTGCGCTTTCCGTGGCAAAGGGAATTAAATTTGAGGTTAATTAAATATGATAAAAGAAGAGAGAAGAAGAAAAAAGCGCAGAAAGATAGGATTGTACATCCTGTTGATATTGATTCTGCTTATCGCAGCGGGCGTTTTCATTGTCATGAATGTTTTTACCGTGGAAAACGTTGTCGTGGAGGGAAATGAACTGTACAGCTCCACACAGATTGAAAACATGGTGCTGAATGATGAATATTCCTGGAATTCCCTGTATGTAGATCTGAAATACAGATTTGTGGATATCGGGGAAGTTCCGTTTGTAGATACGATGGAGGTTTCACTGGACAATCCCCATACCGTACATATTAAAGTTTACGAAAAAGGAATGCTCGGCTATCTTTATATTAATTCCATTGGTCAGAATGCTTATTTTGACAAAGATGGATTTGTAGTCGAGACATCTACGGAAGTGATTGACGGTGTGCCAAAGATCACAGGAATCTCCTGTGAGGAAGTGGTACTTTATGAGAAACTGCAATTAGAGAACAGTGATATTTTGCGGGATTTACTGAACCTGACACAGACTTTGAAAAAATATAATCTGCTCCCGGATGAGATCCAGTATGACAGTAACATGGAGCCGGTGCTTTACTATGGAACAATCCAGGTGAAAATTGGTTCTGAGGACAACCTGTCGCAGAAAGTTGTGAGGTTATCCATTATTTTGCCACAGCTTGACGGACTTAGCGGCACACTCCATTTAGAGACATGGACACCGGAGACGACCGACATTATCTGGGACAGGGCAGAAGAACAACCAGATACGGAAGAGGAGACGACGGAAGAGACGACAGAGGAGACAACAGAAGCGCCTTCTGCGGATACACCATCGGAAGAACAGCCGGCACAGGATGTGCCGGCAGAGAATACACCGGCCGAAGAGCAGCAGCCAGCCGAAAATGCACCGGCAGAGGATATGCCGCCAGTGGAACAATAAAAACCGTAAAAAAACTTGATTTTTTTTGAAAAAGCGGTTGATTTGTTGTAGGAAAAATTATATTATAGTTTATAAGAGTTAAAAAACGCAAAATATAGTATGATTTCGAGAGTAGATAACTAAACAAAGTAGAAATGGGCTTGTCTGGTTATCATATTTGACATAAATATAGGGAGATATGAAGGAGGAACTACCTTGCTGGAAATTAGAACAACAGAAGCAGATGCCAGTGCAAAAATTATCGTGATCGGAGTTGGAGGAGCTGGTAATAATGCTGTAAATAGAATGATCGATGAAAATATTGGCGGTGTTGAGTTTATTGGTATCAACACAGATAAGCAGGCATTACAGTTATGTAAGGCACCGACATTGATCCAGATTGGTGAGAAGCTTACCAAAGGACTTGGTGCAGGAGCACAGCCTGAGGTTGGACAGAAAGCAGCGGAAGAGAGCGCAGAGGAGTTATCAGCTGCAGTGAAAGGTGCAGACATGGTTTTCGTTACCTGTGGTATGGGTGGTGGAACCGGTACAGGTGCCGCACCAGTCGTTGCCAAGATTGCAAAAGAGCAGGGAATCTTAACCGTAGGTGTTGTTACAAAACCTTTCAAATTTGAAGCAAAACAGCGTATGTTGAACGCAACCGGTGGTATTGAACGTTTAAAAGAGAGCGTAGATACACTGATTGTCATTCCAAATGATAAATTATTAGAGATCGTAGACAGACGTACTACAATGCCGGATGCATTGAAGAAGGCAGATGAAGTATTACAGCAGGCAGTACAGGGAATCACAGACCTTATCAATTTACCTGCACTCATTAACCTTGACTTTGCGGATGTTTCCACCGTTATGAAGGACAAGGGACTTGCACATATCGGTATTGGTTCTGCCAAGGGAGATGACAAGGCAATCGAAGCTGTAAAACTCGCAGTTGCCAGCCCATTGCTTGAGACAACTATTAACGGTGCAACACACGTTATTATTAATATTTCCGGAGATATCTCCTTAATGGATGCAAATGATGCAGCAAGCTATGTACAGGATCTTGCAGGAGATGATGCCAATATTATCTTCGGTGCGAAGTTTGATGAGTCTATGACAGATGAGGCAACCATTACGGTTATTGCAACAGGGCTTGAGACTGCCGGTGCAAACGCAGCAAGCAAAATTGTTCCTAAGATGCAGTATCAGAACATGGGAACCGTTCCAAGACCAACAGCACCTGTAACACCAAGACCAGCAGCACAGGCTGGTTATACAGCTCCGGTACAGCCAAATCCGGCACCAACTTTCTCTGGTATTCAGAAACCACGCCAGCCAGAAAGTTCTGTACAGCAGATGGATATTAAGATTCCGGATTTCCTTAAGAATTCCAGAAGATAATTACATAAGAAGATGACAGGATCGTTACATGAAGATTATAAGGTTTTCGTGTAACGGTCTTTTTTTGTCAGAAAAACTGGATGAACTTCTGAAAGTAGAGGGAGTGTTTTGACAAAAAAGATGGTTCTAAAAAAATATAATGTGACTATGGAGAAGGAAAAGGAGGGAGTGGTTCCAAATATATATTTTTTATGCAGATGTTTATCTGTTACAGAATCTGTGGATGGATTTTATTGCGCTTGCAGGCGCAAATTGCCTTTTGCGGCGCAGGGTAAAGGGAAGAAGACTGTGGTTTATCGCATTTCTGTCATCTGTGGGAAGTCTGATCATTACACTGACTGTCACGGATCCTTTCTGCAGGGCGATCCTGATTCACTTCCTGCTCAATACAGGAATGGTTGTTCTGTGTTTTGGAAAAAGTTCGTGGCGTACGTTTTTAGAAAACTGGGCAGTCATTTATCTGATGGTCATTTTCCTTGGCGGGGTTATGGAATTATTGAGAAGCAGTGCAACAGGAATGACATTTTTCTGGATTCAGGCGGTCATTGCGGCACTGGTTCTGTCGGTTGTCACATGGTATCTGGGACGTAGAAAACAGTTTGGAAATCAGCTTTTCCCAGTGACATTGGTGCATCGGGGGCATGCGATGGAGATTATGGGGTACTGGGACAGTGGAAACCAGCTGCGCGATCCGTACAATCACAGACCAGTATGTATTTTAAGTAAAAAAGTGGCCGCAAAGATCTTAAATCCGAAAAAGGACAGGGTACATTTTATCCCTTATTGTTCCCTGGGGCAGAAGGAGGGGCTTTTGCCGGTGACAGAGATCACATGCATAAAAATTCAGAATGGAAGGCACGAAGTCGAGATAAGACCGGCAGCGGTTGGAATTGCAAATGAAGGATTATTGGAAGGAAAAGAATATGATATGATTCTTCATGCATCTATGCTGGAGTGTCAGGAAAGAGGAACAAAACATGATCATGAGACTTGTACTGCCAAGATATGAAAAGGTTCATTTTCTGTCCGGGATTTGCAGCCTTTTTTTGCGAAAGGAAGATGAGGTGCACTATATCGGAGGTGCAGAGATCCTGCCACCGCCGTTGGAGGGAGAGCGGGAGGCATACTGTATCCGCATGCTCGATGGCGTGCATGCAGAGCGGGCGAGAAAGGAGCTGATCGAACACAATCTGCGGCTGGTCGTATACATAGCAAAAAAGTTTGATAACACAGGGGTTGGAGTGGAGGATCTTATCTCCATAGGGACGATCGGACTCATCAAAGGGATCAATACCTTTAATCCGGACAAAAATATTAAATTGGCCACTTACGCATCGCGCTGCATTGAAAATGAGATTTTAATGTATCTGAGGAGAAACAGCAAGACAAAACTGGAGGTGTCCATCGATGAACCGTTAAATGTGGACTGGGATGGAAATGAACTGCTCTTATCGGATATTCTGGGGACGGATGAGGATGTCGTGGGGAAAGACATGGAAACGGATGTAGAGCGGAAACTGTTAAAGACTGCGATCGAAAAGCTGTCCGGAAGGGAACGGATGATCATCGAATTGAGGTTCGGACTGAATACTTCTGACGGGGAGGAGAAGACACAGAAAGAGGTGGCAGATATGCTTGGAATCTCCCAGTCCTATATCTCAAGACTTGAGAAAAAAATTATGGGAAGATTGAAAAAAGAAATTGTACGATTTGAATAAAAGGAGTATAATTGTGTTATAAATTAAAGGAGAAGTCGAACTATTTAACAATGGGAACAGACAGTGGTCAGATGAGACAACATGCAGCAGATGACTGCATGGGGATCAGATGAAAACGGACTGGAATTTACAGACAGGGGGAAGGACAGATGCAGATAGAATTTTTGGGTGCAGCGCATGAGGTGACAGGAAGCTGTCATTATGTAACATTCGGGGATAAACATGTATTGGTGGATTGTGGTATGGAGCAGGGACCGGATCTGTATGTGAATCAGGAGATTCCGGTGAATGCAGCAGCGGTGGATTATGTGTTCGTGACACACGCACACATTGATCATTCCGGTCTGCTGCCGCTATTGTATAATCATGGATTCCGGGGACAGATTTTTGCGACAGAGGCAACAACGCAGCTCTGTAATATCATGTTAAAAGACAGCGCACATATCCAGATGTTTGAGGCAGAATGGAGAAACCGGAAAGCAAAACGGGCCGGAAAACCGGAAGTGGTACCAATGTACGATATGAATGACGCAATGGGGGTGCTGACACACTTTGTGCCGTGTGAATATAACAGCATTGTGGAGATCTGTGACGGATTAAAGGTACGGTTTGTGGATGCAGGACATCTGCTCGGCTCATCAAGCATTGAGATGTGGATCAGAGAAGATGATGAAGAAGTCAAAGTTGTATTTTCGGGGGATATCGGAAATGGTAATCGTCCACTGATCAAAGATCCACAGTATATCAAAGACGCGGATTATGTTGTAATGGAGTCCACGTATGGTGACAAAGAGCATGAGACACCGCCGGACTATGCAGTCGCACTTGCAGGGGTATTGAAGGATACCTTTACAAGAGGTGGAAATCTTGTGATCCCTGCATTTTCCGTAGGAAGAACGCAGGAGATGCTTTACTTTATCCGAAGGATCAAGACGGAACATCTGTTGCCGGAGTTTGAAAATTTCCCGGTGTTTGTCGATAGTCCGCTGGCAGTGGAGGCAACTACGATCTTTAATAAGAACGTGGAGGACTGTTTCAGCGAGGAAGCGTTGGATCTTGTGCATCAGGGAATTAACCCAATCGGTTTTCCAGGACTGCGCATGGCGATCACGAGTGATGAATCCAAGATGATCAATTTCGACGAGCAGCCGAAAGTTATTATTTCCGCATCCGGTATGTGTGAGGCAGGACGTATCCGTCACCATTTAAAACACAACCTCTGGCGAAAGGATTCCACGATTTTATTTGTTGGTTATCAGGTTCCCGGAACACTTGGAAATTCTCTTTTAAATGGGGCAAAGCAGGTAAAGCTTTTTGGTGAGACCATCGAGGTACATGCGAAGATTGAGAATCTTCCGGGAATCAGCGGTCACGCAGACCGGAATAATCTGACAAAGTGGATTGGGGCATTTGAGACACCACCGAAAAAAGTGTTTATTGTACATGGGGACGACAAAGTGACGGAGAATTTTGCGGCGCATGTGCATGAAGTATATGGGTATGACACGTATGCACCATATAGCGGCGATACGTTTGATCTTGTGACGGGAGAGCAGATTGCGGACGGAAGCAGAGAGATGATTGAGAAGAAGAAAAATGGATCATCAAAAGCTTCCAGCAACGTATTTGCAAGACTTCTTGCGGCAGGACAGAGGCTGCTTGAGGTTATTAATAAGTGCGAGGGTCTGCCGAACAAGGAACTTGCAAAATTTGCAGATCAGATTAATGCATTATGTGATAAATGGTCGAGATAATATTATAGGGTAAGATATTGGCGGATGGTTTTCAATGCAGACTTTTCCAGACGGCTGACCTGTGCCTGGGAAATATGGATCTCATCCGCCACTTCCATCTGTGTTTTTCCTTCAAAAAAGCGGAGGTTGATAATGAAGTTTTCGCGTTCTGAAAGGTGGTTCATGGCATCACTTAGAGAGAGCTTTTCCACCCAGTTTTCTTCTTTATTTTTCTTATCACTGATCTGATCCATGACATAGAGGGTATCGCCCCCATCGGTGTAGACCGGATCATAGAGGCTTACCGGACTCTGAATCGCATCCAGTGCGTATAAAATGTCTTCTGCGGCAACCCCGGATTCCTCTGCGATTTCCTGCAGTGTAGGTTCCTTAAATGAATTTTTGGACAGAACTTCCTTGGCGTGGATCGCTTTGTAAGCAGTGTCACGGAGGGAACGACTCACACGGATACTATTGTTGTCGCGCAGATATCTGCGGATCTCCCCGATGATCATCGGTACCGCATAAGTGGAAAATTTTACCTGTAGATCAGGATTAAAGTTGTCAATGGATTTGATCAGTCCGATACAGCCGATCTGGAACAGATCATCAAGATTTTCATGGCTGCCGGAGAACCGCTTGATCACACTTAACACAAGGCGCAGGTTGCCTTTGATATACATCTCTCTGGCTTCCTGATCGCCCTGCCGGATCCGTGCAAACAGAGCTTCTTTTTCGGTTTCTTTTAAAATTGGGAGTTTGGCGGTATTGACGCCACAGATTTCTACTTTATATGCAGGCATGTTGCTATCCTCCGGTCTTTTCTAAAATCAGGATCAGCTCCGAGGTCTGTCGATGTCGGATGCTATTAATGAGGATGTGGAATTTCAGAAAAAAATATACAGAAAGAAACTTTTTTTTTTTGGAAAAAAATGCTATACTATACACAGTCAGGAAATCGTTTAAGTGACGACAGATTGCTTTTAAAAAGCAGAGTTGAATGGGATATGAAAAATACAACAAGAAGTTGGTGCATATATGAAAGATTTGATCGATGAGAAGAATAAACAGGAAAAAATGAAAAGAAGTGTCATAAAATACTGGAATGTTTCCTATGGAACCCCGGAAGCAATTGGCGGCGAAGAGGAAGAAAATGAGCGGGAACATGCCACTGACACATATCCACAGGAAAATTATGGCTATGACGAAGCGTCAGAGTTAAAACAGGCAGAGATTGAGGCAATCGATGAAGTGTCACAGACAAAAATTCAACAGATTCTGCATGAGAAAGATGACAGATTACAGAGCCTCATCGAACATGAGCAGCATGAGGGACAGGAATCCTGAAGCTGTTTTGGCAGGGCAGCGTGGCAGATGCACATTTTGCAGTCTGTCACATAATGTAATAGTAAGAACAGGCGATGGTGGGATCGTTTTGGTTACATTAAAAAAGTATCACGGTCTTGGGAATGATTATCTGATCTATGATCCGAATCAGAACCGTGAATTATTACAGGAACGGCAGATACAGCTGTTGTGCAGGCGCAATACCGGAGTGGGAGCAGACGGTATTTTATTTGGTCCTCTGTTTGAGAATGAAAAAATAAAAGTACGTATTTTTAATCCGGATGGAAGTGAAGCTGAGAGAAGCGGTAACGGCATCCGGATTTTTTCAAAGTATTTGAAAGATGCCGGATATGTGAAAGAAAGGTGCTATGAGCTTTGGACAAAGGCAGGACCGGTACAGGTGGAGTTTTTAGATGAGGATGCATCGCGCATGAAAGTCGATATGGGATATGCCGCATTTGGAGCAGACAGTATCCATGCAGTAGGATTTGAGGGAGATATGATCAATGAATCCGTTTTCTTCTGTGATAATTTTTACAATATCACCTGCGTGTCCATGGGAAACCCAAACTGTGTCGTGATGATGGAAGAAATCAGCAAGAATAAAGCGTTGCATTTAGGACCATATGTGGAAAATTCAAAATATTTTCCAAACCGGATCAATATGCAGCTCTGTCACGTAGTTGACCGGGAAAATATTCAGATTGAAATCTATGAGCGGGGAGCCGGGTACACATATGCGTCAGGCACGGGAGCCTGTGCGGCGGCATCTGCAGCACATAAACTCGGACTGGTGGGAAACCGTGTGCAGGTTCATATGCAGGGCGGAGATCTGCTTGTGGAATTTGCAGAGGACGACCGCGTGTTTATGACAGGACCTGTGGTTTACATTGGAAGTATCACGCTGGCGGAAAATTTTTTTGCTTAAATTGGAAAATTTCTTGGTGTTATGAATACCGCACAGCAGCAGGGAATATGGGAACATATGGAAACTATTATAAAAAAGTCTTGCAATTGCAGGCAGAATATGATAGTTTAAAAATCGTTGTGTGAGGAACACAACGATTTTTTCATGCAGAGGTACAATTCTGCAAAAACAAACGTCAGTTCGGAACCTTCCTGACGAAAAACAAAACTAAAGGAGAAAAACATATGAGAAACAAAAAGGTATTATTTCTTACCCAGGCTGCAGTGATCGCAGCGATCTACGTTGTGCTGACTATTTTTATCAGTGCATTTAACTTAGCTTCCGGTGCCATTCAGGTACGAATTTCCGAAGCACTTACCATTTTACCATTTTTTACACCGGCAGCGATTCCGGGACTGGCGATCGGTTGTCTGTTGAGCAATCTGCTGACAGGGGCAGCGGTTTATGATGTCGTGTTCGGAAGCCTTGCAACATTACTCGGTGCAGTCGGAACGTATTTACTGCGGAAACATAAGTTTTTGTGCACGCTTCCTCCGGTGATCGCAAATATGGTGATCATTCCATTTGTATTGCGCTACGGATACGGACTTGCGATGGAAGTCGGTGGACATGATCTTGCGATTCCTTTTTACATGCTGACTGTCGGCGCAGGAGAAGTGATCTGCTGCTGTATTCTTGGTTCTGTCTTATTGAATGCATTGGCGAAAGTGAGAAATGTTATTTTTAAGAATGAATAAATGTGAAGGTTATAAAAATGCCATGTCAAAGAGATAAAACTCTCTTTCTCATGGCATTTTAATAATTTTTAAGAAAATATTGACGATTTCTGAAAACGCAAGTAAACTATATAGTTAGCAGTATCTATAAGAGAGAACGAAAGGAAAAAGTTATGAAGAAAATCTTGGATTTGATCACAGATGAAGTGACAAAAGCATTTACAGAATGCGGATATGATGCAAAATATGCAAAGGTTACTTTATCAAACAGACCTGATCTTTGTGAATACCAGTGTAACGGCGCCATGGCAGCCGCCAAGGAATACAAAAAAGCCCCATTTATGATCGCAGACGAAGTGGTGGAAAAACTTGCTGCAAACCCGATTTTTGCGATGGCAGAATCTGTAAAACCGGGCTTCCTCAATCTGAAAATTGATGAGGCATACCTTGCAGATTATGTTGCAAAAATGCAGGAAGATGAGGGACGTTTTGGATGTGAAAAGACAGAAGCGCCAAAGACTATCATGATCGACTATGGCGGACCAAACGTTGCAAAACCTCTCCATGTAGGACATCTGCGTTCTGCAATCATTGGTGAGAGTGTGAAGCGTATCGGCAAATTTATGGGACACAATGTGATCGGTGACGTGCATTTGGGCGACTGGGGACTTCAGATGGGACTGATCATCACAGAATTGAAGCAAAGAAGACCGGAACTGGTTTATTTTGATGACACATACACCGGAGAGTATCCGGAGGAGGCACCATTTACAATCTCTGAGTTAGAGGAGATTTATCCGACTGCCAGCAAGAAATCCAAAGAGGATGAGACGTATAAGGAAGCCGCCATGCAGGCAACTTTTGAACTGCAGCATGGAAAACGCGGTTATCAGGCACTTTTAAAACATATTTTAAATGTGTCCGTGACAGACTTAAAGAGAAACTATGCAAACTTGAATGTTTCCTTTGAGTTGTGGAAGGGCGAGTCTGACGCACAGCCATATATTCCGGATATGGTACAGAAGATGAAGGACGATGGCTTTGCCTATATCAGCGACGGTGCTCTTGTCGTGGATGTCAAAGAGGAGACTGACACGAAAGAGATCCCTCCATGCATGATCTTGAAATCAGACGGAGCTTCTCTTTATAATACGACAGATCTTGCCACGATGGTATGGAGAATGAAAGATTACAATCCGGATGAACTTATTTATGTTGTGGATAAACGTCAGGAATTGTATTTCACACAGGTATTCCGCTGCGCGAGAAAAACAGGTATTGTAAAACCGGAAACAGAACTGAAGTTTTTAGGTTTTGGTACGATGAATGGCAAGGACGGAAGACCATTTAAGACCCGCGATGGCGGTGTGATGCGTTTAGAGCATCTGATCTCCGGTATTAATGAGGAGATGCTTGCAAAAATCCAGGAGAACCAGAAAACAAAGGAGAACCTTGGAATCAGCACAGAGGAAGCAGAGAACACTGCAAAAATGGTCGCACTTGCAGCGATCAAATACGGTGATCTGAGCAATCAGGCAAGCAAAGATTACATCTTTGATATTGACCGCTTTACTTCTTTTGAAGGAAATACAGGTCCATACATCCTGTATACGATCGTCCGTATCAAATCGATCTTAAACAAATATCACGGTCTTGGAAAAGATGAGAGCGGTGCAGTCATCGGGGCGGCGCACTCTAAGAGCGAGAAAGATTTAATGTTAGAGCTCTCCAAGTTCAATGCAGTGATGGAGAGCGCTTTTGAGGAGACAGCACCTCATAAGATCTGTTCCTATATTTATGACCTCGCCAATGCATTCAACAGTTTCTATCATGGAACCAAGATCATGTCCGAGGAGAATGAGACAGTCCAGAAATCATACATCCGTCTGTTAGAGCTTACAAAGTCCGTTCTTGAGACCTGTATCGATGTATTAGGATTTTCTGCACCGGAGAGAATGTAAGAAAAGAATAGAATAACAGTCATAAAAAGAAAGACAAGTCATAGAATTAGTCATGGGAGAAAACAAACTCCCATGGCTTTTTTTTCTTAAAAAAGAATTCCGTGAGGATGGAACAGAAAGTGAGGTGCCGCCTTGTGTGAAATAAGATTGTTGTTTCCGGTACATATGAGAACATTTTTTCAGGACGATACATGGCAGAGCGGGTTGGAGGAGATCCGGGTGAGAGTCGGACAACCAATAGAGTTTTGCTATGGAAGCGACAACTGTTATCTGACCGGCAAAGAAAAAGAACAAATGTTCTGTAGCGAAAAGGACTACAGAAGATGGGAAAAAGATCTGTACCATGCGAGCGAGGCTGATCTGCGGGAAATGTTAAATTATATCAGCAATTATTCGCTGTATGCCTACAAAGAGGAGATTAAGCAGGGGTATATCACGATCGAGGGAGGACACCGGGTTGGCGTGGCAGGGCAGACCGTTCTGGTGGATGGAAAAATTGCAGGGATCAGTCCAATCACGTTCTTAAATATCAGGATCGCCCACGAAAAGTGTGGATGCGCCAGAAAAATACTGCCGCTGATCCGGCAGAGAGACAGCATTTATAACACGTTGATCCTGTCAATGCCGGGAGCCGGGAAAACAACACTTTTGCGTGATTCCATCCGGGCATTGTCGAATGGGGAGGCATATGGGATCAGGCTGAAGGTGTGTGTGGTGGATGAGCGATCGGAGATTGCGGCAAGTTTTCACGGTGTGCCACAGAATGACATGGGACCGAGAACCGATGTGATGGACGGCTGTGGAAAGGCAGAGGGAATGCAGCTTCTGATCCGTTCCATGTCACCGCAGATCATTGCGGTGGATGAACTTGGAGCCGAGTCAGATTTTTATGCGGTAGAGCAGGCATTAAACTGTGGGAGCAGAGTGCTTGGCACGATCCATGCAGGAAATATGAAAGAACTGTCGGAAAAACCGTATCTGAAACGGTGGATGGAGCGAAGACTTTTTCAGCGGTTCATTTTTCTGGAAAAAGAGACCAACGGGAGGAGAAAAATGCAGGTTTATGACGAGCATATGGAGCGGATCACATGTTAAAAGTGCTGGGAAGTATGTTGATCCTTCTGGCAAGCGTTGGTTTTGGATTTCAGATCCAAATGGATCTGAAAAATCATTTGCGGCTGCTTTATGACATACGAAAACTGCTCTTTGACATTGCAAATGAAACAGCGTATACGATGGATTCCATGGAGGTTGTGCTGGAACATTCGATACATAGCAGAAATCCATATCTAAATGAGATCTGCCGGGAGATGGGAGAGGGATTACAGAAGAAGGAAAGAGGATGTGGACAGGAACTCTGGCAGGAGCGGATTGAAGCGTGGCAGAAAACGTTAGGTCTCACTTCGGAGGAGAAAGAAATTTTTGCAGGGGCAGGATGTGCCTTTTTCGGAAAAAGCATGGGAGAAAATGAAAAAAGCCTCGAACATTATCTGGAACGTCTGGATTATGTGATCGATCAGGTGAGGGGAGAACAAAAGGAAAAACAGAAAGTGTATCAGACCGTCAGTGTGATGTGTGGGCTGATCATCATTCTTCTGTTTTTGTAAAAGCTCCGAAAGCTGTGGAAAGGCAGGAACTTTATGAGTGTAAATTTGATTTTTAAAATTGCTGCGGTTGGGATTTTAGTGACCGTGCTGAGTCAGGTGTTAAAACACAGCGGACGGGAAGAACATGCTTTTTTGACCAGTCTGGCGGGACTTATCATCGTGTTGTTCTGGATCGTGCCTTATATCTACGAACTGTTTGAGACGATGCAGTCACTTTTTACGTTATAAATCATAGGGCAGTTACAGTCTGCTGGGGAGTGAAAAAGGCATGGATATCATAAAAGTGGGGATTTTAGGTGTCGCAGCGGTTTTGATGGCAATTCCGCTGCGCAAAGAGAAGCAGGAATACAGTATGTTTTTAAGCATGGCAGTCTGTATCTGCATTTTTATTTATATTATCACAAAGGTTCAGATTGTGTTGGAATTTGTGGAGAAGTTAGAGGGGATGATCGCCATTGACAGTACTTATATTGGTCTGGTGATCAAAATGGTGGGCATTACCTACGCGGCAGAATTTGCAGTAAATGTGTGCAAAGATGCCGGCTATGGAGCAATCGCAGGACAGATTGAAAACTTTGCCAAAATGTCGATCCTTGTGGTGAGTCTCCCGGTACTGATGGCATTTATTGATACGATAGGGAGCCTTTTATGAGAAAAGTGGGATGGCAGTGGAAGATCATACTGTTTCTGATGTTCGCAGGGCTCTTTTGTCCGGTGAAGGTTCATGCAGAAGAGACAGGTAGTTATCTGAGTGAACTTTCGGATGAGATGGACTATGGAAAATTGGATACATTTTTAGAAAACTATGGCGTGGAGAAGGTTTCTTTTTCCGGTCTGGTGGAAGAATTGATGCAGGATGGGGTGAGCACAGCGTGGGGAGAACATGTGTTTTCTGCGATAAAAACATCACTCGTTGGGGAGATAGCAACTAACCGGAAGATGCTTTTGGAAATTGTACTGCTGGCGTTCTGTTTTTCGGTTCTGAAAAACTTTGCGGGTGCATTTCATGCGTCGTATATCTCGGAGCTATGTTTTCTGCTGGTGTATTGTGTCATGGCAGTCATGCTTTTGCAGACATTTCTTCTCTTTCAGGAGGTCGTGTCAAAGTCATTGGAAAGCTGTGTGGAATTTATGAAAGTCATGGTGCCGACGTTTTGTCTCAGCATGATGTTTGCCTCAAATGTGAGCAGTGCTGCGGGATTTTACCAGACCGCATTTCTGGTGATCTATCTGGTGGAGTGGCTGTTTTTAAATCTGCTGATGCCTCTGATCCATATTTATGTGCTGTTGGAAATGTTCGGTCATTTTGTGCCGGAGGAGCGCTTTTCAAATCTGACGGAACTGTTTTCTGAGGTGATCAACTGGGGGATAAAAATCGCAGGAGTGCTCGTATTGGGGCTGAATGTAGTACAGAACCTGATCGGTCCGGCAAAAGACCGGATGGGGCGTGGGATTTTTGCAAAAACGGCTTCTGTGATCCCGGGGCTTGGAAATGCGGTGGGCAGCGTGACCGAGCTGCTCCTTGGCGCAGGGATTGTCATGAAAAGCTGTGTGGGGACAGCGGGACTTGTGGTGCTTGTCCTGATCAGTCTTGTTCCCCTGCTCAAGGCGCTGTGCCTTGCATTTTTTTACAAACTGGCAGCGGCAGTGACAGAGCCCGTGTCGGATAAGCGGATCTCCGGCTGCTTAAAAGGTCTGGCAAACGGAGGTATGCTCTATGTAAAACTGCTGGGATACAGTGTGCTGTTGTTTTTTGTGACGATCGCACTGACGGCGGCAGCGTCTGGATTTATTTATTGAGGATAATGGGAAGGAGCCGATGAATGGGATTTTTAGTTATCTGAAAAGCTATGTCATTCTTTTTCTTGTGCTCACGATACTGCTTGAGATGGTTCCAAAGGCGGGCATGCAGAAGTATATCCGTTTTTTTTCGCAGATGATCCTGGTCTTTGGACTGCTCTATCCGGTTTTGGGCTGGATGGGAGAGAGTGACGCTTTTCTAGAAAAAATTGAATATCAGTCTTTTTTACAGAAGATGGAGGAGGTACAGTCAGATGCAGAAAAAATCACTTATCTGGACAATGATCACTATGTGAAAAAGTACGAGGATGCCATTGCGCTTGATGTTACACAGATGGCACAGGAAGAAAATTTTGCAGTGAAGGAGATCGCAGTAGAGATGACAGAAAATTATGAAATCAAATGTATCCGCATGACACTGACCAATCCGGTCAGGGAAGGAATCGTGATTGGAAAAGTTGTGCTGGAGGATGAACAGAAAAAACAGACTTCTGAGGATAGCGCATATAAAAAATTAAAAGAAAAGCTGGTGAGTTATTATCAATTATCGGAAGAACAGTTGGATATCCTGTATGAATAGACTGCGGCAGCTCAAAAAAAGTGACTGGATCGCCATTGCACTTGCGGGTGTGCTGATCCTGATCATTGCAATGCCGTTATCGCCGAAGCAGTCAGAGAGTGGGAATACGGCGGGGCAGGAGACAGCCGGGGCAGTTTCGGATTCCGGGAGCACACAGGGCAGCCAGAATGCTTATGCGGCTGCGCTGGAAAGGAGATTAAAGCAGGTACTTGGGCAGATGGAGGGGGTAGGAAAGGCAGAGGTGATGATCACGCTGTCGGACTCCGGTGAAACGATCGTGGAAAAAGATCAGAAAGAACAGACGAACCGTATCGGGGAAAGTGATGCCAGCGGAGGAACCCGGACAACGACGGATCAGGAGACGGAGGAGACAACCGTATATGTGGAAAATGGCAATGAAAAGCATCCATATGTGACAAAAGAAGTGCTTCCCAAAGTGGAGGGCGTTCTGGTGGTGGCAGAGGGCGGGGATGATCCCAGGGTAATTTCTGATATTTCCGATACAGTAATGGCATTATTCCGGGTGGAGGCACATAAAATAAAAGTAGTGAAGATGAGTAGTTCCAGGGAGTAAACAAGGAGGAATCACATGAAGAAAATATTTCGAAAAAATCAGCTGGTGATCACGGCACTGGCACTTATGATCGCTGTTGCAGGGTATTTCAGTTACATGAATAACAATATGGATGACGGAAAACTTCAGACAGCGGCGGAGGCGGCAAGCGCAGAGGTGAGTGCAGGGGAACTGGAAGAGGATTACGACATTTCGGATGAAGATGTTTTGCAGAATGAGATTTTTACGGCGGAGGAACCGGACGGGACGGAGACAGCGGCAGTAACGGATGGAAGCGCAGAGACAGCGGCGGGCACGGAGGGAGAACCTGCAGCGGAAGGAACAGGGCAGACAGTGGCAGATGGAACAGCAGGGGCAGAGGAAGTCGTCAATCCGGGAGAGGCAGTGCTCACCAGTACGACCGTTGCCAATATCGACTATGCTTCAGAAATGAAATTAAACCGTGAACAGATCCGCTCAAAAAATAAGGAGACTCTGCTGGAGATTGTAAACAATAATGCGATTTCCGATGAATTAAAACAGGATGCGATCAATAAAATGATTGCGATGACGGATATCGCGGAGCGCGAGAATGCGGCAGAAATGCTTTTGGAGGCAAAAGGATTCACAGATGTGGTGGTAAGTATCACCGAGGACAGCTGTGATGTTGTCTTAAATATGGGAGAAGTGACGGATGCAAAGCGCGCACAGGTGGAGGATATTGTGAAACGCAAAACAAATGTTTCCGCGGAAAATGTGATCATTACGCCAATTGTAGTAGGCGAGGTGGACACGGAATAATATCAGATTTTCCTTGATTTTCTTCGGCTATCGTTATATCCTTATAAGGCGGCAGTCTGCAAAGCAGGCTGTGCGGTGTTACAATGAGACATGACAGCGGTCTCTTGGGACTTTATTTACACATTACAGGTTCTTTTTGAGAACCGCTGTGCTTTTTATATTTGGAGGATATATTTTGGCTGATTTAAGAAAAGAAATAGAAAAAAGACGTACCTTTGCGATCATTTCCCACCCGGATGCAGGTAAGACGACATTGACAGAGAAGTTCCTGCTTTACGGAGGTGCGATCAATCTTGCCGGATCTGTAAAGGGAAAGGCAACTGCCCGCCATGCGGTTTCCGACTGGATGGAGATCGAGAAGGAGAGAGGTATTTCCGTCACTTCCTCTGTATTGCAGTTTAATTATGGCGGTTACTGTATCAATATTCTGGATACGCCGGGACATCAGGATTTCTCGGAGGATACCTACCGTACTTTGATGGCAGCAGATTCCGCCGTCATGGTCATTGACGGATCAAAGGGTGTTGAGGCGCAGACAAGAAAACTGTTTAAGGTCTGTGTGATGCGCCATATCCCTATTTTTACGTTTATCAACAAAATGGACCGCGATGCGAACGACACGTTTGATCTGTTGGATGAGATCGAAAAAGAGCTTGGAATCGCAACCTGTCCGGTCAACTGGCCGATCGGTTCCGGAAAAGGATTTAAAGGTGTTTATGACCGCAATACAAAAGAGGTTATGACGTTCTCTGATACGTTAAAAGGAACAAAAGAGGGAACGGAGAGACACATTCACATTGATGATCCGGCGCTTGTAGATGAAATCGGTGAGGCAGCAAAAGAAAAGCTGTTAGAGGAAATCGAGCTGCTTGACGGAGCAAGTGCAGAGTTTGATATGGATCTGGTGTCAAAAGGTGAGTTGTCCCCTGTATTTTTTGGTTCCGCGTTAACAAACTTTGGTGTGGAGACATTTTTACAGCACTTTTTGAAAATGACGTACTCTCCGCTTCCGAGAAAAGCAGATATCGGGGAGATCGATCCGTTTCAGGAAGATTTCTCTGCGTTTGTGTTCAAGATTCAGGCGAATATGAACAAAGCGCACCGTGACCGTATCGCGTTTATGCGTATCTGTTCCGGAAAATTTGAGGCGGGCATGGAAGTTACCCACGTACAGGGTGGCAATAAAAAGATCAAGCTTTCCCAGCCACAGCAGATGATGGCGCAGGAGCGCCACATCGTGGATGAGGCTTATGCCGGAGATATTATCGGTGTGTTCGATCCGGGTATTTTCTCCATCGGTGATACCCTGACAACAGCAAAACCTTTTAAGTTTGAGGGAATCCCGACTTTTGCGCCGGAGCATTTTGCGCGTGTGCGTCAGGTGGATACCATGAAGCGTAAACAGTTCATGAAGGGAATGCAGCAGATCGCACAGGAAGGTGCAATCCAGATTTTCCAAGAATATAACATGGGTATGGAGGAAGTCATCGTCGGCGTTGTCGGTGTGCTTCAGTTTGACGTTTTAAAATATCGTCTGGAGAATGAATATAACGTTGAGATCCGTATGGACAACCTTCCGTATGAGCATATCCGTTGGATTGAAAATGAGGATATCAATATGGATAAGATCGTCGGAACTTCCGATATGAAGAAGATCCAGGATCTCAAAGGACGTCCATTATTACTGTTTGTCAATTCATGGAGTGTCGGCATGGTACTTGACCGAAATGAAGGACTTGTATTGTCAGAGTTCGGACGCGAATAAATTCACTGTTATCAGATAGCTACGAAACTCTTCATGATCTTCTTTAAATTGTTCAAAATTAACAAAAACATTCAAGACACGCTCTCGCTACGTGTCGCTCGCAGCGGTACTAAGAAGCCAGGCACAACTTACCGTTGTACCAGCCTTCTAAGTACCAATCGAACTTGTTCGATTTTGGCTCACCCAGTGTCTTTCATGTCTTTTGTCAATTTTTCACAATTCAATTTAGGTTTTTATGAGTTTCGAATTGTCCGATAACTATTAAAAACAAGGAGAGAAAGATGGCAGTTGTAACGATTACAAAGGATAATTTTGAGGCAGAAGTATTGGGATGTAAGATCCCGGTTGTGCTTGACTTCTGGGCAGAATGGTGTGAACCATGTAAAATGCAGTCTACGGTTATAGAAGAGCTTGCCGCAGAGTTGGATGGAAAAGTAAAATTCGGTAAGGTGAATGTGGACGAAGAGGCTTCTCTGGCACTGAATTATCAGATCATGAGTATCCCGACATTGGTTGTGATGCATTATGGTCTGTTTCAGGGAAAAGCAATCGGCGTGCAGGGCAAAGATGCGATCCGTGAAATGCTTCAGGGTGTTTTGTAAAACACCTTGACAAATTTCTATCTATCAGTTACAGTCAATCTTGCAGATAGCAGAATCTTTTTTTATCAAATAAAATGTTACAAGAGTAATTATTTCAGCCAGATCGGCATGAAATCCCGGCAAAAAATAGAAAGTGATGGTTTAAATAGGGGGGAAAACTATCTTAAAAGGATGAACAGGGACAGAATTGTTTCATGTTCGTAGTTGACATTTAGGGCAAAGTATAATACTATAAGAGCAAGAAAACGAACATAAGTTCGTATTGGAGGAAAGAAAATGGCAAGAGAAGATAAATTAAAAGCGTTAGATGCTGCAATTTCACAGATTGAGAAACAGTATGGTAAGGGATCTATTATGAAGCTGGGTGATAATTCAGCACATATGAATGTTGAGACAATTCCAACTGGATCTTTGAGTCTTGATATTGCACTTGGTCTTGGAGGACTTCCAAAGGGAAGAATTATTGAGATCTATGGTCCGGAATCCAGTGGTAAGACAACGGTTGCCCTGCATGCGGTTGCCGAGGTACAGAAAAGGGGCGGAATCGCAGGATTTATTGATGCGGAGCATGCACTTGATCCGGCTTATGCCAAGAATATCGGTGTGAATATTGATGAGTTGTATATTTCACAGCCGGACTGTGGAGAGCAGGCGCTTGAGATCACAGAGACGATGGTTCGCTCCGGGGCAGTGGATATCGTGATTGTTGACTCTGTTGCAGCACTTGTTCCGAAAGCAGAGATTGATGGAGATATGGGAGATTCCCATGTGGGACTTCAGGCAAGACTTATGAGCCAGGCTCTCCGTAAATTAACTGCAGTCATCAGCAAGTCGAACTGTATTGTTATTTTTATTAACCAGCTGCGTGAAAAAGTTGGTGTGATGTTCGGTAATCCAGAAACAACAACCGGCGGACGTGCATTGAAATTCTACTCATCTGTGCGTATGGATGTCCGTAGAATTGAATCTCTGAAACAGGCAGGAGAGGTTGTCGGTAACCGTACCCGTGTGAAGATCGTAAAGAATAAAGTGGCACCTCCATTCAAAGAGGCTGAGTTTGACATTATGTTTGGTAAGGGAATTTCCAAAGAGGGAGATATTTTAGACCTTGCTGCAGACTGTGGCATTATTGTGAAGTCCGGTGCATGGTATGCCTATAACGGAGATAAGATTGGTCAGGGACGTGAGAATGCGAAAACTTATCTGAGAGAGAATCCACTCGTATGTGAAGAGGTTGAGGCAAAAGTCAGAGAAAAATTCCAGTTAGATGGTACTGCAGAAGAGACGGATGCTGAGGGAGAGCCAGAAGTATTAGAGGATGAGGAATAAGAATGAGACTTCAGGTCATGTCGGTCGTACCTCTTGAGAAGGGAAAAGCAAGAATCCGGTTTGATGATGGGACAGAAGTTGTTCTTTATAAAGGAGAGATCCGAAAGCTTGGGATAGAGGAGGGCTGTGTTGTCACAGAGGCTGTCTATGATAAGATTCTGAATGAAATCCTTGGAAAGCGTGCAATCAAGAGGGCAATGCATCTGTTGGAAAAGCAGGACCGGACAGAGCGTCAGCTTTATGACAAACTGAAACAGAACGGATATCCGGAAAGTTGTATTGAATCCGCAATTGCCTATGTAAAAAGTTATCATTATATCGACGATTTTCGTTATGCTTCTACCTACATCCGTTATCATCAGGAGAAGAAAAGTAGACAAAAACTTAAGATGGAACTGATGGCAAAAGGGATTGGAAGAGATCTGGTTGATGCAGCATTAGAAGAAGAGTATGTTTCGGATGATCAGAAGAAGATTGCAGAGTTACTGCAGAAGCGGCATTATTCTTTTGAGGATGCAGATGTCAGTGAACAGCGGAAGAATTATCAGTTTTTACTCCGCAGGGGATTCAAAAGCAGTGATATCCTTCATGTCATGAAGCAGGAACGGCAGTAGGAGCAGGCCGGAGAGAAAAATTCTGTTTCAGAGAAAATCTGACAAATTTGTACAATATGTTGTATTCTTATTTTTGAGACATTCAATATTATGCATATTGAACAGTAATTGACTTGACATAAGTATGAAAATAGAATAAAATTAACCTGTTGTTAATTATGACAGAAAATTAATCTAATTATATGTTATATGTACAATGAAAATTTCATAAAGGAGGTGCTCCTGTGCTGCAGATAGTGATCGCTGTTGTTATAACACTTATCGTTACTGCGGTTCTGACATACTTTATCACAACTGCTTACCACAAGAACGTAGCAAATGCTAAGATTGGTAATGCGGAAGATAGAGCACGTGAGATTATCGATGAAGCGGTAAAGACAGCAGAAACCAAAAAACGTGAAGCAATGCTCGAAGCAAAGGAAGAGTCCATCAGAGTCAAAAATGATTTGGACAAAGAAGTAAAAGAGCGCAGAGCAGAGATTCAGCGTAGTGAACGCAGAGTCGTACAGAAGGAAGAAAACTTAGACAAGAAGTTGGAATCCATCGAGAGACGCGAAGCCGGTTTTGCTGCAAAAGAAGAAGAAATCAACAAGCAGAAAGCTCAGATTGCAAAGCTCAATGAAGAGCGTTTACAGGAACTGGAAAGAATCTCTGGATTAACCTCCGAACAAGCAAAGGAATATCTCTTAAAAACCGTTGAAGAAGATGTTAAACTTGATACCGCAAAATTAATCAAAGAAATGGAAAACAAGGCAAAGGAAGAAGCTGATAAGAAGGCCAAAGATTATGTGGTAACTGCCATTCAGAAATGTGCAGCAGACCATGTGGCAGAGACAACAATTTCTGTTGTACAGCTTCCGAATGACGAGATGAAAGGTAGAATCATCGGACGAGAGGGACGTAATATTCGTACGTTAGAGACGATGACAGGTGTGGATTTAATTATTGATGATACACCGGAAGCAGTTATTTTGTCTGGATTTGATCCAATCAGAAGAGAAGTTGCCCGCATTGCTTTGGAAAAATTGATTGTAGATGGACGTATTCATCCGGCTAGAATCGAAGAAATGGTAGAAAAGGCACAAAAAGAAGTTGAAACAATGATCCGTGAGGAAGGTGAAGCAGCAACATTAGAAGTTGGTGTTCACGGAATTCATCCGGAACTCGTTCGCTTACTCGGCAGAATGAAGTTCAGGACAAGTTACGGACAGAATGCATTAAAGCATTCTATTGAAGTAGCACAGCTTTCCGGATTATTGGCAGCGGAAATTGGTGTAGACGTAAGAACTGCGAAACGTGCAGGTCTTTTACATGATATTGGTAAATCTGTGGATCATGATATGGAAGGATCTCATATTCAGATTGGTGTTGATTTATGTAGAAAATACAAAGAATCTCCAATTATTATCAATGCAGTTGAGGCTCATCATGGTGATGTAGAACCTGAGTCTTTGATTGCTTGTATTGTGCAGGCTGCTGATACAATCAGTGCGGCCAGACCTGGCGCAAGAAGAGAGACACTTGATACTTATACCAACAGATTAAAACAATTAGAAGATATTTCAAACGGATTTAAGGGAGTAGAAAAATCATTTGCTATTCAGGCAGGTAGAGAGATTCGAATTATGGTAGTTCCAGAACAGATCAGCGATGCTGACATGGTATTATTGGCACGCAATATTGCAAAACAGATTGAGTCTGAATTGGAATACCCTGGACAGATTAAAGTAAATGTGATTCGCGAGTCACGTGTAACGGATTTTGCGAAATAGCTTGACAAAGAGAGCATAAAAGAAGATTTGAAGAGGATGGATCCTGTTTCGAATCTTCTTTTTTATATGAAAAAGCGTTCGATTGTTATAGAATAATCCTAGAACCAGAAGAGGCAGGAGGAAAGAAAGATGAGTGAACATGCAAAAAGAATTAAACGGGAATTGGTGATGAAAGGCACTATTCTTGATGTGTACAAAGATACAATGGAACTTCCAAATGGCAAAACAGAAGAATGGGATTTTGTCTCACATAGAAAGGGAGCTGCGGCAGTTGTTGCAGTGCGTGAGGATGGAAAACTGCTAATGGTGAGACAGTACAGGAATGCTTTAGAGCGTATGACGTTAGAGATTCCTGCCGGAGCGAGAGACAGTGTGACAGAAGATACCAAAGTGTGTGCTGCAAGGGAACTCGAAGAGGAGACCGGATACCGGAGTGAGAATCTGTCATTTTTGCTTTCACTTCGAACGACGGTTGCATTTTGTGATGAATTTATCGATGTGTACCTTGCAAGAGATTTAGTGAAGAGTACACAGCATCTGGACGAGGGAGAAGCGATAGACGTGGAAGCACATGATGTAGACGAATTGTGTGAAATGATCTATGCAGGTAAAATACAGGATTCCAAGACGGTTTCTGCAATCCTCGCCTATAAGAATTTGCTGAATAAGGATTCCGGAAAAGCATAGATTATTAGTAAGATTGATTTTTGGTAGAAAATTGTGATTCAAAAAAATAAGATCATCTATGCATTATGTTTCCTTGCCGGAATATTGCTTGTCAATCTTATGGGAAGCGGTTTATTGAACACCTATGGTGTGACTTCCTTCTGGGATCAGTCAGCTGTCACTTTCTGGAGCATGTCCTATGACCAGTATTTCTGGTATATTTTTTTCATGCGGATGAAAGGACTGATTGTGATCCTGCTGCTTGGCACAGTATTTGGCAGGAGGGTCGTGACAAGGGTTTTTCTGGCACTGTTTCTGTTCCTGACAGGAACATTTATTACATTGTCAGTGATAGAACGGGGGCTGTCAGGAATCGCAGCAGTTTTACTGGCAATGCTTCCGCAGTGGATTTTTTATTTACTGGCGTTCACTGTGTATGAGAGAGGAAGAGAAAGAAAGATAATAGTTGTCTGTGTTTTGCTCGCTGTGCTGGGGTGTCTTTCAGAGGCGTATATTTCCCCTTTTTTCCTGAAAAAAGTACTATGACAGCAAAATCCTAGCAGATTATGTAATATGTATGTAAAAAAATTGTAATGAATAATTACAACATATGGTGAGCCGGAAATTACAAAAAACGACATGTTGTATGTGGACAAAAAGAAACAAAAAACAGGCAAAAATACTGATTGCAATTTGATTTCTGAATCATTATAATAGGGAATATACCTCGAAATGAGGTATTTTTTCGGCTTGAAAGAGTTTACATTGAGAGAAAAGAATCGGGGCAGGTAATGAGCATGAATCAGGATATACATAATTTTATCCAATATCTTCATCAGGAAAAACAAACTTCAGAGAATACAGAAGTATCTTATGAGCGAGACTTAAAGAAGATGATTTTGTATTTAACAGCACATGGAGTGGATAGAATTGATGCTGTTACCCCAGAAGTTCTGAATTCTTATGTGATAGAGTTAGAACAGTCAGGATTAAAGCCTGCAACAGTATCCAGAAGTGTTGCGTCCATGAAAGCATTCTTTCACTATGAAGAGTTAGAACAAAGGACAAGCGCAGATCCAGCTTTTGAACTGAAAGCTCCAAAGGTGGAGAAGAAAGCCCCAACTATTCTGACAACAGAGCAAACAAACCGCCTGTTAGCCCAGCCGAAGGATAATTCGGCGAAAGGTCTGCGTGATAAAGCAATGCTTGAATTGTTGTATGCAACAGGAATCCGTGTTTCTGAATTGATCTCTTTGAAATTAACAGATGTGAATTTTGATACCGGGTATATTACATGTGTAGATTCACACAAGGAGCGTATGATTCCAATGACTCCGGTGGCAAAGGACGCACTTGTCAGATATATCAGGGATGGACGTCCACAGTTGGTGAAGGATGAGAATTCCATCTGGTTGTTTACCAATTGTTCCGGGGATGCGATGAGCCGTCAGGGATTCTGGAAGCTGATCAAGTCCTATGGAAAGCGGGCAGGAATAGAGTCCGAGATCACTCCGCATATGCTGCGACATTCTTTTGCTGCACATCTTGTGTGCAGCGGGGCAGACTTAAAGAGCGTGCAGGAGATATTAGGACATTCCGATATTTCAACAACACAGATGTATGCACATATGAATCAGACTGCAAATGTATAAATAGGTACCGTGTAGTCTGCAGATATACACATAACATAATAATAAATAGAGTGTTCAGGATAAAATCCTATTGGGATTTATTTGCATATCAGTCGAGCAGATTTCGTACATCTTTCAGGGAACAGCCCTGTTTGAAAGCAATTGCTTTTAAATCTTCAAATTCCGGTTTTTCATGGTTTACATGATAACCGGAACTTTTTTTTATGCGGATTTTTCCGTAAGGAGTTTCTTTTGTCTCAAACGTGGAGACGAGTTTCACACGTTCGTAAACAGCATAACGGATGCCGCGGGTGGTTGTGTGCTGAAAGAAAAGGTTTGTGAAATTTTCTTTTTCAGACAGCGCACAGAGGCAGGTCAGGATAATCCCTGGTCTGCCTTTTTTCATCTGGATCGGGATCGTATATACATCGAGTGCGCCGGCGTTTAAAAGGGTTTCCGCAGCAAAGCTTATATCTTCGCCTGTCATATCATCCAGATTGCAGGAGATACTTAAAATTTTATCATCATAACCGTTCGCCTGAACATCACCGAGAAATGTCCGGACACAGTTGGCGGTTTCAAAGTCTTTTTGTCCCATGCCGTAGCCGATATGTTCTAAAGTCATAACAGGCATTTCTTCAAAACCTTCCACATAATGGCGAAGGATAGCGGCACCGGTTGGCGTCAGAAGTTCGCCCTTGATGGAACTGGTATAAAAAGGGATTCCTTTTAAAAGCTCCGCGGTCGCAGGAGCTGGAACAGGGAGGATACCGTGGGCGCATTTTACAAAACCACTTCCGACATGAAGCGGGGAAGCGAATACTTTTTCCGGTGTAATCAGATACATGAGAAGAGCACAGCCACAGACATCAGCCAGCGCATCCAAAGTTCCAACCTCATGAAAATGAATCTGTTCTAATGTGGTGTTGTGTACGGCAGCTTCTGCTTCTCCGATCAGGCGATAGATAGCAGCGGCATCTGCTTTTACCTGGGCAGGAAGCTGTAAGTGTTCGATCTGTGCGAGGACAGACTGGTAACTGTGATGCGTGTGCGCATGGGAAGATTCATCATGATGATGTTCCGCTGCCTCATGCTCGTTCGTGTGTACATGTTCTGCTTCTGTGTGATCATGGGTATGTGTATGTACATGCACGCCTTCCTCTTCTCCGTTTATCATAACATGCATATGTGTGCCTGAAATGCCGCACTTTTTTGATTCCTCCGCAGAAATCTGAATCCCATATTCCGAGAAAGCCTGATTCATCGTCTGCAAAAATAATTCTTTCTGGTCGCATATTTCATAAAGGGCAGCCATGAGCATGTCTCCGGCAGCACCCATCTTACATTCAAAATATAATGTTTTCATAGATAAAATTCCTTTCTGATAGTAAAAACAAAGGTCAGAATCCGGTTACCTGTTATGTAAAAAGAGGTAACGGAATATGCCTGACTTATTTTATTTTAATCGACATTTTCATAGTATGCAAGCAGGGATTCCTGTTGGTACATTTCTACAAAAAATGGAAACTATTTTTGTGAAAGTAGTTTCTTGTGAGAAAAACTGGAACATGTTACAATAATGGAAACGGAAATGTAAAAAATAGTTTCCAAATAAAAAGCAGAGAAGGGGAGCGGATATGGAGTTACGGGAGACCATTTTAGAGGGAACGATTCAGGCATTTAATAAAAAGGGATTGAAGTTTACGATGGATGATATCGCCGCCCTGCTTGGAATCAGTAAGAAAACGATTTATACCGTATTTCAGGATAAGAATACACTGGTGTCAGAGATGGTGGATTACTGTTTTGATTCCATCAAAGAGAGCGAGCAGAAAGTACTCTCGGATACTTCGCTTGATACGGTTGGGAAGATTCGGGCAATTTTAGGAGTGCTCCCGGAGGGTTATAAAGACATTGATTTTCGGCAGCTATATTTATTGAAAGATAAATATCCAAAAATTTATAAAAAAGTGGAGCAGCGGTTAGAGACAGGCTGGGAGACAACGATCGCGTTGATCCAGCAGGGAATTCATGAGGGCACGGTCCGGCCGATTCAGATTCCAATTTTGAAAACTATGATGGAGGCAACGCTTGAGCAGTTTTTCCAGAGAGATATTCTGATCACAAATCAGATTTCCTACAACGAGGCGTTAGAGGAAGTAGTCAATATACTGGTGGATGGAATTACAAGGTAAAAGATAGCATGGAGTTCGTTACACAGGAGAACAGATAGGGTGAGGATGATGTCAGAACGTATTTATTTGAATAATGACTGGAAGTTTGCAGAACAGTTTGAAGCTTCTATGACAGAGGCAGCTTATGATGACAGTACAATGCAGAATGTCAGGCTTCCACATACCTGTAAGGAAACGCCGCTTCACTATTTTGATGAACACTGCTATCAGATGATCAGCGGTTATCGAAGAGTCATCGAGGCAGAGAAAGCGTGGGAAGGAAAAAAGATATTACTGACAATCGATGGTGCCGCCCATGACAGCGAAGTATTTTTAAATGGGGAGAAAGTGGGAGAACATCACTGTGGATACACAGCTTTTACGATGGATATCAGCGGAGTACTCCGCTATGGAGAAAAAAATATCCTTGTCGTGAAAGTAGACAGCAGGGAGGACTTGAATATTCCACCGTTTGGTTATGTGATCGACTATATGACATACGGCGGCATTTACCGGGATGTCTATCTGGATATTAAAAATAAAGACTACATCGAAGATATTTTTATCAGGACAGACATTGGACAAATGGATGACCAGAATGCGGAACTCATCTCTGAGGTGACGGTGCAAAGAACGCAGGAGGGATTGTTTTTAAAACAGAGTCTTAAAAATAAAAAGACAGGAGAGTATCGGCCATTAGGGGAGAGTGAAATCTCCGGCACTTCCATGCAGCTTTCCTATCCGGTAGAAAATGTGATCCTGTGGGATCTGGAACATCCGGAACTTTATGAAGTTAAGACAGAATTAATCTGTGATGGAAAGTTAATGGATGAGAGGATAGACCGAATCGGATTCCGCAGGGCAGAATTCAAAAAAGACGGATTTTATCTGAACGGCAAAAAAATAAAACTGAGAGGTTTAAATCGTCACCAGAGTTACCCGTATGTTGGATATGCAATGCCAAAATCCATGCAGCGGTTGGATGCGGATATTTTAAAGAGGGAGCTTGGGGCGAATGCGGTGCGGACTTCCCATTATCCACAGTCCCATTATTTTATAGAGCGGTGTGATGAAATAGGGCTGCTTGTTTTTACCGAAATTCCGGGATGGCAGCATATCGGTGATGCTGCATGGAAAGATCAGGCAGTGGAAAATGTCAGGGATATGGTGAAACAGTACCGGAATCACACTTCGATCATTCTCTGGGGCGTGCGTATTAATGAATCGCAGGATGATGATGCATTTTACAGAAGAACAAATGAGGCGGCGCATGAATTCGATGATTCGAGACCGACAGGTGGTGTGCGTGCAAATAGAAAAAGCAGTCTGTTGGAAGATGTGTATACCTACAATGATTTTGTGCATGATGGAAAGGCAAAGGGATGTGAGCCGAAAAAGAATGTGACATCAGATATGGAAAAACCATACCTCATCAGTGAATACAATGGGCATATGTATCCAACGAAGGCATTTGACTGGGAAGAACACCGGACAGAGCATGCGCTCCGCCATGCAAATGTTTTGGATGCGGTGGCAGCCGAGGAGGACATTGCAGGATGCTTTGGCTGGTGCATGTTTGATTACAACACCCACAAGGATTTCGGAAGTGGTGACCGCATCTGTTATCACGGAGTCATGGATATGTTCCGCAATCCGAAACTGGCGGCAGTAATCTATGCGTGCCAGCAGGAGAAAGAGCCGGTGCTGGAATTGAGTTCTTCCATGGATATTGGGGAGCATCCGGGATGTAACCGCGGCGAAATCTATATTTTTACGAATGCGGATAAAGTGCGGATGTATAAAAATGACCGGTTCATTAAGGAGTACAGTGCCGCAGATTCTCCGTACACACATCTGAAACACGGTCCGATTCTTATCGATGATTTTATCGGAGATGCCCTGCAGGAAGAACATATGAAACCGGGACAGGAAGCCGGTGTGAAAAAAGCTTTGAATGCGTTTACCAGGTTTGGGTTCGCAAAGCTTCCAAAGTCCATTTATGCGACGGGAATATGGCTGATTCTTCGCTATCATATGAATATGGAAGAGGCAGTCCGGTTGTATAACAAATACATTGGCGACTGGGGTGGCACCTCCACAACGTATCGTTTTGAGGCGGTGATGGTGGATGTATCTACAAGGCAGGAGCGGGTGGTGAAAACAATCATCAAAGAACCGATGACAGAGCGGAAGATTTCAGCAGTGGCGGATCATGAGAATCTGATCGACGCAGAGAGTTATGATGTGGCTGAGGTTCGGATTCAGGCACAGGACGAACACGGCAATATCCTTCCGTTTTACAATGAACCACTTACTATTGAAACAGAAGGACCGATTGAGATCATTGGAGCAAAGACGGTGGCTTTACAGGGAGGAATGGGCGGCATTTATGTGAAGAGTCAAAGACTTCTGACAGCAGAAAAGCAGGATGCGGTACTTATCATTCGGGATGGTGACTCAGATATAAAAATCGGTTTTACGGTTCGAAGTGAGAGAAATAAATAAAGTTTGGAGAGAATGAAAACATGACAGACAGATCAAGCGTGATTTTTGGAAATAAAATGCCGGACAAGGTTTATAAAAAGGCAGTGAAGTCCAAAAAGAAATATATGAAAAAATTTGGAGATGACTCCCGGAAAAATTATGAGGTGGCGGTCGAGAAGAACCGTTATATCGGAGATTCCCTGGGAGTTTACAATATTCTGGTGGGAAATCTGGCAGAGAATGCACATTATGATGTCAATGCGCATGCGGAAAAAGGTACATTTGACACAGAAAAAGGGATCATTGTCGGAAATATCCGTATGGGATTTGGACACTACCGCATTTCGATGGCGATGGCGTCTGCGGCGAAGGCGATGGGGTATACGCCTTACTGGATGGACTTAAACTCCTATGGAGAGACGACCTGCACGAAAGTGATCGGCGCACAGAATAATCTGTATTCACTCGGCTCAAGGCTCTCGAAAAATCCAATCTTCAACAAACTGGTCTGGGAGCCAATGAATTATGAGGGATTCCGGGCATTGTCCTACAATGCGGCAGACCAGAAAAATGCGGAGCTGATGGCTCCGGTGTACCGCAATGTGCCGAAGGATATTCCGGTGATCGGAACACATGTCTGGCCGGCGCAGGCAGCCGTACATGCCGGAATGAAATACGTGGTGAACGCGATCCCGGATAACTGGCCGATGGCACTACATTTATCAGAGGGAAGCGTGCATACGATCCAGTGTCATAATTCCTATATGGGATACCGCATTTTAAACGGCATGAATAAAGATAAAGTAAATAAACCAATGCCATCTGACAGCCTTGTATACACAGGACATTATATTGACCATGAACTTGTGCAGGGCATCGAAGCGGACTGTGCGGCGCGTATCAAAAGAAAAGAGAATGGCGAGCCGATGCGTTTCCTTTTAACGATCGGCGGGGCTGGTGCGCAGAAGGAGATTTTTGCAGCGATTATCAAATTCCTGCTTCCATATATTGAGAAGAAGCAGGCGGCGTTATACGTCAATGTGGGCGATTACAAAAATGTCTGGGAATCATTGCTTGCAGAAATTCCTGAGATGAAAAACTATGCAACGGAGCATTTTGATTGTTGGGCAGATACAGAAGCATTTGCACAAAAAGCATTGGATGGAAAGGAGAAAATCGAAGGGATTCACGGATTCTGGCACAAAAATATTTTCGAGGCGGTATACTGCACGAATCTTCTCATGAGAAGCTGTGATGTCTTAGTGACAAAACCGAGCGAACTCGCATTTTATCCGGTGCCGAAACTGTTTATCCGCCGCGTAGGAAAACATGAGATGTGGGGTGCGATCCATTCTGCGGAAGTGGGAGACGGAACGTTAGAGTGCCGGGATATTCCGCACACGATCCAGATGCTGGAATTATTTTTACAGGACGATACTTTTCTTTCAGATATGTGTCAGAACATTGTAACGAATAAAAAGGCAGGTCTTTATGACGGTGCTTACAAAGTTGTGGAACTTGCAATGGGATTAAAAAATAGACAGAAATGATGAATTTTTAATGGAGAAAAAGGAGATTTTTACGATGGAAGCAAAGAGAAGTTTGAGCGGCAGAGAGAAATTTGCCTATGGAATCGGGGCAGTGGGAAAGGATATGGTCTACATGCTTTCCGCCAGCTACATTTCCATTTATTTTCTGGATGTTATGGGAATCAGCGCAGCAGCGATCGCAGTTCTTTTGATGGCAGCCCGCGTGTTTGATGCATTTAACGATCCGATCATGGGTGTGCTGGTCGCAAAGACAAAAACGAGATGGGGAAAATTCCGTCCGTGGCTGCTTGTCGGTACAGTCACAAACGCAGTTGTACTTTACCTGATGTTCACGATCCCACCGGAATTAAACGGTGCAGGGTTAGTGGCATATGCGTCTGTTACCTACATTTTGTGGGGCATGACTTACACGATGATGGATATTCCATTCTGGAGTATGATTCCGGCATTTACCGAGGCTGGAAAAGAGAGAGAGGGATTGTCTGCATTTGCACGTTCCTGCGCAGGTGTCGGCTCCGCACTGGTATCGATCGTCACGGTTATGAGTGTTGCCGCACTTGGAAAAGCATTCGGTGGAACGACAGACAATGAGATCAACCGTATCGGATACAGTAAATTTGCACTGATCATTGCGGTGTTATTTGTGATCTTCATTCTGATCACCTGTCTGTGCATCAAAGAGAAATCAACGGTCGATATGAAGAACGCTTCCATCGGTGAGATGTTTCGGGCGCTGATCCAGAATGATCAGGCAATGACAGTTGTAGTTGCAATCGTAATGATCAATACGGCCTTATATATCACCCAGCAGCTGGTTTACTTTTTTTTAAAATATGATTTCAGCCCAAGTACTTATCAGGGAGATTTTACGCTGTTTAATATGGTCGGCGGCGGATGTCAGATTCTGGCGATGATGATCCTGTTTCCGGTGCTCCGCAGATTCATGGACACGATTAAAATTTTCTATACCTGTTTTGGAATGGCAGTGACCGGATATATCCTGATCATTATTATTTCCGCAACCGGAACAAGTTCTGTCGTATGGCTGTTTATTCCGGCGGCACTGATCATGGCGGCAGTCGGTGTGTTGAATGTAATTATTACCATCTTTTTAGCAAATACGGTAGATTATGGTGAATTTAAAAATAACCGGAGAGACGAATCCGTCATTTTTTCCATGCAGACGTTTGTTGTCAAGCTTGCCTCAGGAATCGCCGGATTTATATCTTCGATGGTATTATTTGTGTTCCATATCAGTTCAAACAAAGAAGCGGTAGTAACGGAACCGATCGCAGCATCCTCCCGCATGGGACTGCGTTTATCCATGACGATCATTCCGATTGTTGTGCTGGTGATCGGATTTATCGTATTTAAGAAACGTTATATTCTGACAGACCGGAAGTTAGCGGAGATTTCCAAAGAATTAGAGAAAAAACATCAGAATTAAAAGAGGAGAAAATCATGATTCAGACAGCCAATGATATTTTTGTGTTACATACAGAACATACGACCTATGCGTTCCGCAAATTGCCGACAGGGCAGTTGGAGCATTTATATTATGGAAGAAAAATCCATGTGTGTGAGCCTCTGGATGAAAATGCGGTCGCACTTTTGATCGAAAAACATACCTTTCAGCCGGGCAACAGCTGTGTCTACGACAGGGAACATGACGCCTACACGTTAGAGGATCTGTGTCTGGAAATGTCCGCTTATGGAAAGGGAGATATCAGGGAGCCGTTTGTGGAACTTATCTATGAAGATGGAAGTTTTTCCTCGGATTTTGTGTATGAATCGTCTGCCCGGTTTGAGGGAAGAGAGGCGAGAGATGCAGAGGATGCATTGCCAGCTTCCTATGATGAGAAAGATCAGGTGGAACATCTCTGTGTGACGTTAAAAGACAACAATTCTGCTTTGAAATTAGAACTTCATTATTATATTTATGAGGACTGTGATGTGATCACAAGAAGTGCAAAACTCATTAATGACGGTGAAAATGCGGTGCAGATCCGGCGTTTGATGAGCTGTCAGGTCGATTTCCCGACATCGGATCATGTGTTTACCTCTTTTCATGGCGCGTGGGCGAGGGAGATGCGAAGATGGGATGTCCCGGTGGCGGCGGGAAAATACGTGAATGCTTCTTATACCGGAACTTCCTCAAGCAGAGCGAATCCGTTTGTGATGTTAAGTGGGAGAGAGACCACGGAGGATACCGGGGACTGCTATGGATTCAATCTTGTATACAGCGGAAACCATTATGAGGCGGTCGAAGTGAACAGCTATGGAAAAACAAGGTTTGTCTCTGGGATCAATCCGCAGAATTTTTGCTGGCAGCTTCCGGCAGGGGAAAGTTTTGAGACACCGGAGGCAGTGATGGCTTATTCCAGAGCAGGATACAATGGTATGAGCCAGTGTATGCACCGTTTTGTGCGGGAACATATTGTGCGTGGTGCGTGGAAGAAAAAAGTTCGCCCGGTATTGTTGAACAGCTGGGAAGCTGCGTATTTCGATATCAATGAGAAAAAACTGCTTCAGCTCGCAAGAGCCGGAAAAGAAGCAGGGATTGAACTGTTTGTGATGGACGATGGATGGTTTGGCCACAGGGACAATGACCGGTCATCGCTAGGAGACTGGAAGGTGAATACGAAAAAGCTTCCGAACGGGTTGGCTGGTCTCTGTAAAAAAATCAACGATCTCGGTATGGATTTTGGTATCTGGGTAGAGCCGGAGATGGTGAACGTGGACAGTGAACTTTATCAGGCGCACCCGGACTGGGCGATGGATATTCCGGGCAAAAATCATTCCGAGGGAAGAAACCAGCGGCTGCTCGACCTGAGCCGGGCAGAGGTGCAGGACTATATCATTGGGCAGATGAGTGACCTGTTCTCATCTACAAATATCGCCTATGTGAAATGGGATATGAACCGGATCGTGACCGATTATTATTCAAAGACACTTCCACCGGAGAGGCAGGGGGAGGTGGCTCACCGCTATGTGCTTGGACTTTACCGGTGTATGAGGGAGTTGACAGAGCGATTCCCGGAAATTTTATTTGAGGGATGTGCAGCAGGCGGCAACCGGTTTGATCTTGGAATCTTATCGTATTTCCCACAGATCTGGGCGAGTGATGACACAGACGCACTGTGCCGTGCGGAGATTCAGACCGGATACAGTTATGGTTATCCGATGTCCGTGGTGAGCGCACATGTCTCATCCTGCCCGAATCATCAGACGCTCCGCGTGACACCGCTTGAGACAAGATTTCAGGTGGCAGCGTTTGGAATCTGCGGATATGAATGTAATTTCTGCGATATGAAAAAAGAGGATTTCGATGCGGTAAAAGCGCAGATCGCACTTTATAAAGAGTGGCGCAAAGTGCTGCAGACCGGTTCTTTTTACCGGGGAAGAAATTTTTCGGATCAGGGCAGCGTGTTAGGTTCATCGGCTGGAAATATACAGGAGTGGACGTGTGTATCAGAAGACCGGGAAAAAGCGGTTGGCTTTCTGATGCAGAAACTTGTGTCGCCGAACACGCAGTTTGAATATTATCGTCCGAATGGGTTAAACCCGGAAGCCAGATATCGTTTTTACAATCGTAGTTTAAAATATAATGTAAAAGAGTTTGGTGATCTGGTGAACACCGTGGCTCCGGTGCATATCAGGCAGGATTCTGTCGTACATAATCTGATCGCAAAGTTTGTCAAAATGGATGGTGAAGCAGAAGGTTTCTGTGCATATGGCGATGCACTCATGTATGCCGGAGTAAAATTAAAGCAGGCATTTGGAGGCACCGGCTACAATGAACAGATAAGGCATTTCCCAGACTTTGCATCCAGGATGTACTTTATGGAGCAGATGAACGATTGATGGAATAAAAAATTTAAAGGTGCGTTTCTTCCATGGCTTTTAACGTACAATAAAAAATGAAATGGCAAGAGGTGCTCTGTGAAATAGCTCGGATTGTTTATTTATCCATGGTTCGTTTTAGACTTCTTCGATTGTTTATGTTCATTCAAAAAATGGACGTCTGGCTCTCTGTGTCCGTCTACGGAAAACTCTCTTTGCAACTTTATTGTGCGCAAGTTACATGTCAGAAAATCAGCAGAGAAGTAGGGCAAAAATTATCCGGGTATTTTTTAATTTTTGCCCTACAATAAACGATGCTGATTCTGACATTTACTTGCGCTAAATAAAGTTGCAGAGAATTTTTCGTAGACGGACACAGAGAGCCAGACGTCCATTTATGAATGTACATAAACTTAAAGTCTAAAACGAACCATGGATAAATTTACACAATCCTCACAATATTTTCACAGAGCACCTCTTGTCATTTCATTTCTATCAACACACAGAAGCCATGGAAGAAACGCACCTCTAAATTTTTTATTCGGACAATCGTTTTTTCGCTTCGTTGATCACATCCTGGATGAAGCCTTCTGTGTCGTTGCGGACGGTCTGCCAGTCAATGTGTTCCATGTCAGGCGAATCAAGGCTGGCGTCACGGAAGACATCCGGCAGATTTTTTTCTTTCGTGATCGTTCCGATAAAGGAAAAAGTGCCAAGCAGTTCATCGCCCTGCATGACGGAAAGATTCTTGACATTTATTTCACAGCCGTTGTCGTCTGGCTGGGTGGTGATATAGCCGCTCGCTGTAAAATTGTCCCCCTGATCTGTCTCATAGAGACAGTCCATGTAGATAAAATTCACATGGGTGACAGACGGATTGCGGACATAGGTGAGTGTCAAGCGTTCTCCATTTGGCATTTCATAACTTAAAATACAGGTTCCGGCAGCTGTTCCGTCAATGATCATGGAGGCACCTTCTGTGATATCGGACAAATCGACCTCCATACGGCTCATCCGGCACAGGTCGGTCAGATACAGGGAAACGCGGATGTCATAGTCCGGCGTATCCATGCCTAAAAGCTCCCAGATAAAACCACCGGAACCCTCCGGGATCGTGACGAGGTATTCGTGGCTTTTTACATCATCGGAATCTGTTCTTGTTTTTCCGGTTTCCTCAATCTGAATCTGTCTGGTCAGTTCGATAATATTGGAGAAGTTGTCGTGAAACCATTCCTGATCAATATCATGTGTCAGCTCCGGTGCTTTTTTGAAATAAGTATTGCTGGTGGTCATGGCATAAGAAAGATTGTCTAACATTGGAACCATGAAATAAACGGTATTGGGATTCATATAAAAATCCATCTCGCCAACATTCAGCGTCAGAACATCCATATCGGAGATTATGGAAAGTTTCTTCTGCGCAAAAGAGCGCTCTCCGGAAATGTCCATGGAAGAGGAGTAATTAAAATTTTTGATATCGTTCATGTAGGCTTTTCCCTCAAATGAGATATCCCCATTGAAGTAATCCTGGCATAATTCCATAATGTCAATGTGGTAGGCAATATAAGCCGGATTTTTCAAGGTGTCCTGCATAAAATAAATGACAGATATAAGCATTCTGGCACGTGGATTCTTAGAAATATAAGTAAAACTGCAGAGCAACAGAAAAAGCAGACATGCAAAAAATATGCCACATCTGCGAAGAGGTTTTTTCTTTTTTCTGCCCGGATCTGTTTTGGTCTGCTCCATAAAAATGCTCCTGTTTTTATTTGTCATAATCATAGACAATTGCGAAATTTTGCCTTAGTTACGTTAAATTGTTCAAAATTAACAAAAACATTCAAGACACGCTCTCGCTACGTGTCGCTCGCAGCGGTACTAAGAAGCCAGTCACGACTGACAGTCGTTCCTGCCTTCTAAGAACCGGCGGCTCCCCAGTGTCTTTCATGTCTTTTGTCAATTTTTCACAATTCAATTTACGCTCTTAAAAATTTCGTAATTGTCTATTCATTATAATATGAACGCAAAAAATTAACCACATAAAATGGATGATTTTTATAAAAATTTAATGTACAATATAAAAGACATAAATACGATTCTGACAGGAGAACCAGAAGATGATGAACGAATTTTGCAAGGGAGGAGGCTGCACAGCGAAGCTTGGACCGGGAATTTTGGACAAGGTATTAAAAATGATACCGAAAAAAGCTGACCCGAATCTGCTGGTCGGTTTTGACCATTCCGATGATGCGGCAGTGTATCAGCTTACGGACGAGCTTGCAGTGGTGCAGACGCTTGATTTCTTTCCGCCGATGGTGGAAGATCCTTATCTCTTTGGAAAAATCGCAGCCACCAACGCATTGAGCGATATTTATGCGATGGGAGGAGAAGTTAAAACAGCATTAAACATTGTGTGCTTTCCGGAGAGCATGGACGCCAACATTTTAGGACAGATTTTACTTGGTGGAAATGAGAAAGTGACGGAGGCAGGCGGCGTGTTGGCAGGTGGTCATTCCATCAATGATGTGGATGTGAAGTATGGACTGTCCGTGATGGGAACGATTCACCCGAAACGTATTCTGGAAAACAATCACTGCAAGGAAGGAGATCTGCTGCTTTTGACCAAGCCGTTAGGAGTAGGGATCGTCATGACGGCATCCCGCATGAAAGCAGTGTCTGAAGAAGCCTTTGACCAGGCAGTGGAATCGATGACTACTTTGAATAAATATGCGGCAGAGATTTTTAAAAAGTACGGGATACATGCCTGCACGGACATTACCGGATTTGGATTGCTGGTACATCTTGGTGAAATGCTGGGCGAAAACTTTTCCGCAGAGGTGTGGACTTCACAGATTCCTTATATCAGGGCGTGCGAGGATTATGTGGAAGAATTTTACATCACAGCCGCAGGACAGCGCAACCGCAACCATATCGGTGCACAGGTGGCATTTGAAAATTGCAGTTTTGCGATGGAAGAGATTTTATTTGATCCGCAGACTTCCGGGGGACTTCTTGTGGCAATCCCGGAAAATGAGGCTAAAAAGGCACTGAAGGAGATCGAAGCACTTGGACTGGACTGTGGAATAATAGGAAGAGTGACAGAGAAAAAGGAAAAGAAAATCTATGTCCTGAAATAAAGAAAATACAGCATTAGCTGCCGATTGAAAAAATGTAAATAAACAGATGGAGGCATGAAAAATGAATATTCAGATTAACGCAAAAGGAAAACAGTGCCCATTGCCGGTGATCGAGGCAAAAAATGCAATACAGGGCATGGCAGAGGCAGGAATCGTGGAAGTGACCGTGGACAATGAAATCGCGGTACAAAACCTCACCAAAATGGCAGACCACAAAGGTTTAAAAGCAAAGAGCGAGAAAAAATCCGATCAGGAATACACGGTATGGATGGAAGTGACAGAAGAGTTTGTGAAAAATAATATAAAGGATGGGAATGTTTCATCCGCACCGGTCACTGAGGAAAATTGTATTCCGGACATCCGAAAGAAAAAGACAGTCGTTGTGCTCGGTGCAGACCACATGGGCGAGGGGGATGAGAAGCTCGGAAAAATGCTGATGAAAGGATTTGTCTATGCGCTGACGCAGCTGGAGGAACTGCCACAGACGATTTTACTTTTTAATTCCGGTGCATATTTAAGCTGTGAAGGTTCCGACTCCGTCGAAGATTTAAAGAGCATGGAGGCGCAGGGCGTGGAGGTCATGACCTGTGGAACATGTCTGAACCATTACGGATTGACCGAAAAACTGGCGGTCGGTTCCGTGACCAATATGTATGTGATCGCGCAGACAATGATGGAAGCAGATCACATTGTAAAACCATAAAGGATAAGGAAAATGAAAAAAAATATCATTATCGTCCGCGGCGGCGGGGATATCGCCACGGGCACAATTTATAAACTGCACCAGAGCGGTTATCCGGTTCTGGTGACCGAAATTGCAAATCCGTCTGCAATCCGGCGTCAGGTTGCTTTTTCGGAGGCGGTCTATGAGAAAAGTTACACTGTGGAAGGCGTTACATGTTATTTTGCAGAGAATTTGACACGGGCATATGAACTCCTGAAGCAGAGGAAAGTTGCGTTGATGATCGATCCGGACGGAGCGGTGATCCGGGAGGTGAAACCGGCGGCAGTGGTCGACGGAATCCTTGCAAAGAAAAATCTTGGGACTATAATGGATATGGCACCATTTACGGTTGCACTTGGACCCGGATTTACGGCGGGAGTGGACGTGCATGCGGTAGTTGAGACAATGCGGGGACATAAGCTTGGCAGGATCATTTATGAGGGAGATGCGATTCCGAATACCGGGATTCCGGGTGCTATCGCAGGTGTTGCGAAAGAGCGCGTGATCCATGCGGAGTGCGCAGGTATTTTATATGGAGAAAAAAAGATTTCCGATTACGTGCAAAAAGACGAAGTGATCGCCTGCATTTATCCGGATGCACAGGCGAAGGACGCTTCCGGGCAGAGGAAAAAAGACGGTGCAGTTGCTGTGAAAGCCACTATTTCCGGGATTCTCCGTGGACTTATCCGTGACGGTTATCCGGTGACAAAAGGGTTTAAAATTGCAGACATTGATCCGAGAGAATCCGAGTATGAAAACTGTTTTACGATCTCGGATAAAGCAAGATGTATTGCAGGAGGCGTGTTAGAGGCACTGCTTCATGCGGGAATCCTTCCGGAGTGATGGAAATAACACAGTCATTCAGATAAACTGACAGAGGGAAAGGCAGGAACGGCTGCAATGCTATACTTTGACAATGCCGCAACCACTTTGCAGAAACCAGAGGAGGTTGCGCAGGCGGTAAAAGAATCATTTTCTTATATAGGCAATGCGGGAAGAGGAGCAAATGAGGCGTCGCTGTTTACATCCAGACTGATTTTTCAGACGCGGAAACAGATTGCAGAGCTGTTTCATATGGAAGATGGGGAACAGTCTTCTGCGGCAGAGTGCGTGGTGTTTACCATGAATGCGACCGAGAGCTTAAATATTGTGCTGAAAGGATTATTGCATCCGGGCGACCATGTGATCACTACTGAGATGGAACACAACAGTGTTCTGCGTCCACTTTATGAACTTGAGGAGAAGGGCGTCAGTGTCACAATCGTTGCCTGTGAAAAAAATGGAACAATTTCCTGCGAAAAAATACAGCAGGCAATCGGTAAAAATACAAAAGCAATCGTGTGTACGCATGCTTCCAATGTGACAGGTGATGGAAATGATATCGCACAAATTGGAGCTTTGTGTGAAAAGTATAATCTATATTTTATTTTAGATGCCTCCCAGACGGCAGGAGCGGCCGGGATCGACATGGAGCAGGATCATATTTCTGCAATCTGTTTTACCGGGCATAAAGGACTGTTTGGTCCGCAGGGAACCGGTGGGATCGCACTGGCAGATGGAGTGTGTGTAAAACCGCTTTTATCCGGTGGAAGCGGCGTACATTCATTTGAGAGAAAACATCCCATGGAGCTGCCGGCTGCTCTGGAGGCAGGAACGCTGAACGGACATGGGATCGCAGGACTCCATGCTGCTCTGGACTGGATCAAAAAGACCGGGATCGCAGCTATCCATGAGAAAGAAATGGCGTTAGCTGAACAGTTTCAGCGAGGAATTGAAACAATTCCGGGCATTCACCTCTACGGAGGTGAAAAACGGGTGGCAGCGATCGTATCGTGTAATCTGGCGGATCTTGATTCCACTTATGTCAGTGACTGCCTTGCAGAAGATTATGGGATTGCGACAAGGGCGGGGGTACACTGTGCACCTCTGATTCACACCCATTTTGGCACAGAAAAACAGGGCATGGTACGATTTAGTTTCTCCTGTTTTAATACGACAGAAGAGGTGGAGAAAGCAGTCAGGGCGATGCAGGATATTGCGATGGAAAACCGTGGAAAAGTGACGGCGTATGTCGGAGCCGGCGGAAAGACGTCAAGTATCCGAAAGCGTGCCGAGACATTGCGCGCAGAGGGAAAAAGAGTTTTGATCCTCACGACAACTAAGATGATGGTGCCACGGGAGCAGGAGATATTTGCAGCGTATGAGCAGACCGGGCAGGAGAGCGTAATATCAGCTACAGCGTCCGTCTGGCAGGAGCGCAGGGTAGCAGAGAAGAAACTAAAAGAGCGGGTACAGTCCATCCTTGACACATACGGCTGCTGTGTCGCAGGGAGCCTGATCCCCGGCACAGAAAAGTTTGGAATGCTGCCGGAAAAGCTGATGGAGGATCTGCTATATCTGGTAGATGAGATTTTGATCGAGGCAGACGGTTCCGCACATATGCCGGTCAAAGCCCCGGCGGAGCATGAGCCGGTTCTGTTTCCCTACATGGATGAAGTGGTCATTGTCATGGGCGCACATGCAATCGGAAAACCGCTGCAGGAAGTGTGCCACAGAGTTGACTATGCAAAAAAGATTTTAAAATGTGACGCAGACAAAATTGTGACAGCGGCGGATATCAGGGCGCTTGCGGAACAGGGATATGCGATTCCGATTCAGAAACAATTTCCATGGATGAAAATTTCGAAAGTAACTGGAAAAGATATTAAGCTGTGTCTGACAGCTGAAAAGAAAGATAAAGAGAGGGACAAACAATGATTCGATTTAACAGTGACTACACAGAAGGATGCCATACGGCAATTTTAGAGAAGTTAGTTGAAACCAATATGGAGCAGACAGCAGGCTATGGAGAAGATGAGTATTGCGGACAGGCGAGAGAGCTGATCCGGAAGGCATGTGGGGATGAGCGTGTGGATGTGCATTTCCTGGTGGGAGGTACACAGACGAATGTCACTGTGATCTCAGCTGCATTAAAGCATTATCAGGGAGTGATCACGGCAAAAACAGGGCATATCAATGTCCATGAGACAGGCGCTCTGGAGGCATGCGGCCATAAATGCCTGTGTATTGAAACACCGGATGGAAAGCTGACGGCTGGGCAGATCGCAGCGTACACAGATGCACATTTTGCAGACGAGAGTTTTGAACATATGGTACAGCCGAAAATGGTATACATTTCCAATCCGACAGAAATCGGAACGATTTATAAAAAGGCGGAACTGGAAGCAATTTATCAGGTGTGCAAAAAGCGTGGACTTTATCTTTTTATGGATGGGGCAAGACTTGGCTATGGACTGATGTGCAAGGAAAATGACCTGACACTTTCTGATATCACAGCCAACACAGACGTGTTCTATATCGGCGGAACAAAAGTGGGAGCGCTTTTTGGGGAGGCAGTTGTGATCCGCAATGAGGAACTGAAAAAGGATTTTCGTTACAATATCAAACAGCGAGGCGGTATGCTGGCGAAAGGCAGACTGCTTGGAATCCAGTTTCTGACCTTGTTTGAGGAAAACCGGTATTTTGATATTTCCGCACATGCAGCACGATTAGCGGAAAAGTTAAAGGACGAATTAACAAAAATGGGAGTGAAATTCTATATTGATTCTCCGACTAATCAGCAGTTCCCAATCCTGCCGGATGCTGTGCTTGCGGAACTGAAAAAGAAATACAGTTTTGCTTATCAGGAGCGCATGGATGAGACGCACAGTGCAGTACGCTTCTGTACCTGCTGGGCAACGAAAGAGGAAAACGTGGATATGCTTCTTGCAGATATTCGTGAGCTACTTGCCTGATTGAAGGATTATACTAAAAAAAGACTGATTTATTCACAAAATTTAAATGAAAATGAATATGCAGATCAGTGAAAATAGGAGAAATGCAGCATGTCAGACAGAAAAAACATTTTACTCATCGCAACAGGCGGAACGATCGCATCAAAAAAATCAGACAACGGATTAAAACCACAGATCTCACCGGAAGAGCTGATGCAGTATATCCCGCAGGTGAAAGATATCTGTGATTTTCATGCTGTCCAGCTTATAAATCTGGACAGCTCGAACATGGAACCGAAACATTGGAAAATGATGGTGCATACCATCCGTGAAAATTATGAAAAATACGATGGCTTCGTCATCGCCCATGGTACGGACACAATGGCATACACTGCGGCGGCACTTTCCTATATGATACAGAATTCAAAAAAACCGATCGTGATCACCGGCGCACAGAAACCGATCGACCTTGAGATCACCGATGCAAAATCAAATCTGCTTGACAGTTTTTTATATGCATCCGATGAGAACTCGCAGGGGGTTCAGATCGTTTTTGACGGAAAAGTCATTGCGGGAACGAGAGCGAAAAAAGTCCGGTCCAAAAGCTACAATGCATTTTCCAGCATTGATTTTCCATGTCTTGCCATGATCCAGGATGGCAATATCATGCGCTATATTCCACCAGTTCCGTATGAAGAGAAAGTATGGTTTTATGAGGAACTGGATGAAAATGTGTATCTGATCAAAATGATTCCGGGAATCAAGCCGAGAATTCTGCGCAGTGTCTTTGAAAATTACGACTGCATTATTGTAGAAAGCTTTGGGGTGGGTGGTATCCCACGATCAATCGCAGATGATTTCTATAAGCTATGTCAGGAGTTCCCGGATCGACTTGTGGTGATGTCTACACAGGTCGCACATGAGGGCAGCGATATGACGGTCTATGAAGTGGGGCACGATATGAAAAAATATTGCCGTTTTCTGGAATCTTATGATATGACTCTGGAATCTGTCATCGCAAAGGTAATGTGGATGTTAGGCAACCGGGAAGCACTTAGCGGTGATCTGGAAGATATCTTTTATAAAAATGTAAATTATGATGTCATTTTCGGGAAAAACAGGAAGTGTTGACAGAAGTATCATCTCCCGGACAGCCCAGAGGGAAGAGAGAGGGGCGGCATGAATCTGCGTGCCCCCTGTAGGCTATACTATTGATTGGCTTTGAGAATTTTTACATCATCCAAAGATACACCAGAGAAAGCAGCAATTTCTTCCAGGGAAAAGTTGTTAGTTTTCAACATACGTTTGGCAATTTCAATTGCCGCATGTTTTTCACCCTCTGCAAAACCGTATTCATATTCAGCTTTCCGTAACTTCTTTTCTTCCAATTCTTTATCATACTCAAAAATACTCATACTGATAACCTCATTTCGGTTTCGGGCAAGAAATTCCGCCAGAATCCCTTCCCGGATGCATTCGTCCACAGCACGTTTTACAGCCTGATTTAAAGGCATGTCTGACGCATAGTGGCGCACTCTGGCAACATACTGTGCATATTCTTTTAACATACTGCAATGTTGCATCAACTCTGCATTGTGTCCTTCATTGACATTCAAAACAGTAACAATTAATTCGAGCTTTGGTTCACCTGACAGATGTTCAAATGCTGAGGAAAGCCGAAGCTCTGTACAGTCAGCAATTGCCGTCGAACCATTGTAAAACTCGATAAAATTTGGTGCAGG
>ERZ773248.168-NODE-168-length-97982-cov-18.210003_pt1 | contig 97982 bp, 72 predicted proteins | sample MGYA00580518_ERZ773248 | MGnify/ENA primary metagenome ERZ773248 (study PRJEB29015, sample SAMEA2737762) | human gut metagenome | biome: human gut; feature: human-associated habitat; material: faeces | place: China | collected 2012 ...
CGGGCCCCCGTCAATTCCTTTGAGTTTCACCGTTGCCGGCGTACTCCCCAGGTGGGATGCTTAATGCTTTCGCTTGGCCGCTGACCTATTCAGACCAACAGCGGGCATCCATCGTTTACCGTGCGGACTACCAGGGTATCTAATCCTGTTCGATACCCGCACTTTCGAGCTTCAGCGTCAGTTGCGCTCCAGTGAGCTGCCTTCGCAATCGGAGTTCTTCGTGATATCTAAGCATTTCACCGCTACACCACGAATTCCGCCCACTTTGTGCGTACTCAAGGAAACCAGTTCGCGCTGCAGTGCAGACGTTGAGCGTCTACATTTCACAACACGCTTAATCTCCGGCCTACGCTCCCTTTAAACCCAATAAATCCGGATAACGCCCGGACCTTCCGTATTACCGCGGCTGCTGGCACGGAATTAGCCGGTCCTTATTCATAAGGTACATGCAAAAAGTCTCACGAGACTCACTTTATTCCCTTATAAAAGCAGTTTACAACCCATAGGGCCGTCGTCCTGCACGCTACTTGGCTGGTTCAGGCTCTCGCCCATTGACCAATATTCCTCACTGCTGCCTCCCGTAGGAGTTTGGACCGTGTCTCAGTTCCAATGTGGGGGACCTTCCTCTCAGAACCCCTACTGATCGTTGCCTTGGTGGGCCGTTACCCCGCCAACAAGCTAATCAGACGCATCCCCATCCATCACCGATAAATCTTTAATCCCTTTCAGATGTCGTCTAGAGATATCATCGGGTATTAGTCTTACTTTCGCAAGGTTATCCCCAAGTGGTGGGCAGGTTGGATACGCGTTACTCACCCGTGCGCCGGTCGACGCCCATCAAAAGCAAGCTTTCGATGTCGTTTCCCCTCGACTTGCATGTGTTAAGCCTGTAGCTAGCGTTCATCCTGAGCCAGGATCAAACTCTCCATTGTAAAGTATCCTCTACATTTTTGTCACGACTCGGAAATAAAAGCAAGCTTTCATTTCTCTCACTGCTCCAAAAATTGTAAAATATCATTTTTACGTCTTGCCTCATTGCTGAAGCAATCGGTGTTTGTTGTCTGTACTTAGGACGAATATCCTTTTCGTTTATTGAAGCTTAGTAAACCTGACTTGTCAATTGCTTGACGGTTCGTTTCTTTTACCCAGTCTCTTCATACTCCCTATATATAATAAGGTGTAATCCAAAACCGCTTCTTGTACTACTTGTCTGTTTATATAAAATCTTTCAAAGAACTCTTTCTTTAATTGCTAAGAGAAACCGTATTTCTCAAAAGCGAGTGCAAAAGTACTAACTATTTTCCATTCCACCAAATTCTTCGACAAAAAAGTTCGATAAACAGATATGTTTTAACACTCGTAAACACTTAAAACATTCCTTATCCGTATTACACCTCTTTTTATATTACGCAAAACATGTGCTTGTACACACCGTATTTGAAAAGGGGAATGAAGCCACCAAGAATAACTTCATTATACACCTATACTTTAACACGTATATTTTTATAATAGGTATATAGACAAATTGATTTAAATGATGCCAGGATACGAATTGAACTAAATCAACTATGCTAAAACATAATTTTACCTAATTAACAGGCAACTCGCCATAAAATAGCAGACATGGGCGGCTTGAATGCTTAAAAAATATAAAAAATAGCACATTTCCCGCAATTAAGTGCTTGAAAATCTTTCCAATTGAAAAAAAAACTATAACTTTGCAGCGGTATATATACAATTTAATAAGAAAAAATAACGAGCTAAGAATGTAATGTCAAAGCGTGACCTAAAACAACAAAGCAACTAAATGCTATTGTATAAGAGGGTCATGAACGACATATTTAGAGTTAGACAACATAAGTTTAATTAAATTTTTAATAAAAAATGAAAAGACAATTAACTAGTATTTTGCTCTTCTCTGCCCTCTTGATGGGTGGAGCTAGCACTTTTGTGTCTTGTACAGACCACGAAAGCGACAATGCTTATAACGCTAGCATTTCTATTGCAGATGCAGTTGCAAAGCAGCTTGACGCTTTGAAGTTGGCAAACCAGCAGTTGCAGGCAAACATCGACGACCTGAAGAGCGATGTTGCAACCAACAAGGACAAGATTGATGCACTTGAAGCACAGGTTGCTGCAAATAAGGCTGCTATCGAGAACTTGAACGGAACTTGGACTGAGAAGTTCCAAAAACTCAACACACAACTTAATGAATCAATTGGTGCGCTTGGAGATAGAGCTACAGCATTGGAGGAAGAAGTTAACAAAATTAACGGTCAGCTTCCTACTGAACTTGCAAAGTTGAACCAGGCTATTCAGGATATCGCTGAGCTCAAGACTAAATCTAAAGAGGTTGATGAGTTGCAGAAAAAGCTTGATGAACTCAACGAAAAGCTCTATGGCAAATTGGCTGGTGAGGGCGACATCAGCACTTTGAAGGATGCCATAGATATTATCAATGATCAGTTGACGACCATGAGTGAACAGCTTGATGCTATCTATGCTATCTTGAATAACAACGTTTCAGGCATCGTAATCCAGGCAACAGATTGCCCTGTTACAGGTTACGAGAATGCCGCATTCCTGGGTTCACAGGCTAATATCCTTTCTGCATACTGGGGCGTTCCAGCTTCAGGTGATGAGGATTTTGAGGTAAAAGGCGGCAAGCTTATCAAGTCTGACGCAGGCAACATCTACATCAATATCAACCCAGCAAACGTAGACCCATCTAATATCACATTCAGATTGGTTGACAGTCAGGGCAACGACGCTCCAGGCTTCAAGTTGGGCGCACCAGTTGTTACAGACAAGGTGCTGAAGTATGGTATCACCCGTGCTACATCAGCTAATGGCTTCTATGCAATCCCTGTTGAGTGCACAGATCCTCAGAACGACGGTTTGGATATGAACAAGGGGCAGTTGAAGGAAGCTGCAAAGAATGTACTTGCTAAGTTGCAGGATCCTAAGTCAACAAGCTTGAACCTCTCTGGTCTTGCTTCTGCTTTGTATAGCAACCTCAACAACCAGTTGACAGCATACGGTGTCCAGGCTTCTTGGAAGCAGAAGGATCAGAATGGCAATGAAGTAGAGAAGGTTGTTACATCTGAGATCAAACTGGCTGCATTTGCTGTTAAGCCATTGAGTTTCGATTTCTTGGCAAACAACAGCAAGCTCGACAACCTCAGCCTCGACCGTTTCATGTTGCCAACTAATTTGTCAGAGAAGCTGAAAGGTATCAGTGGTCTTGACTTCAATAACATTATCGACCCATCAACAGGTAAGACAATCGAGGTTGCTACAGTAGTAGCTGTACCTGGTGTAAAGATTGTTGCTAATGGCACAGATCTCGACATCATCCAGATTTCTGACGGCAAGAAGCTTAACACCATCAAGAACGCTTATATCGTAAGCTGGGAAAAAGCTAGCCAGGACATCTCAATTGAAGTTAACGGTGAGGCTGGTAGCGCATCTGGCAGCACAACTTTGGATACATACATCTATCAGATCAAGGTGAAGGATGATACCATGAAGGATCTTATCGCAGACCTCAACAAAAACTTGTCAACAACATTGGGTCCTGTGAAGACAGCTCTCGATTGGGCTAACACATTAGCAGGTAAGTATGACCAGAATGTTGCTACGGTAAACAACTTGATCAAGAAGGTAGAGGGTGTTATCAAGAACGTCAACAAGTACTTGCAGCCAGCCATCATGTTCAAGGCTGATAATGGTTCATGGAACTTCGTCAGCACAGGTAGTCACTTCGCAACAAGTTTCGTAGGTGTTGGTGCAACTCCATTGGTTGCTACTTCTTACACTGCTGAACTTTTGGCTCCTGCTTACAAGAAGCAGTTGTACGTTAAGGAGGCTGGTGCTGAGATTCTGGTAAACGGTAAGGCAACAAAGTCTGCTTTCAACGGTCAGATCCAGAAGGTAGTATTCAATGCTTCTAAGGCAGGTAACTATACCATCGTTTACAAGGCTATCGATTACTCTGGTAAGGTAGTAGAGAAGAACTTCTACGTTACAGTTAAGTAATAAAACATTCGATAATAGGCAATTAAATTAATAAGAAAAGATTATGAAAATCAAGAATATATTACTGTCAGGTGTAGTAGCTATGGGTTGCATCAGTGCATCAGCCCAGGAAGCTGATAAGACTGTAAATGTCTTCAATCCACACTGGTATGTACAGGCACAGGTTGGTGGTCAGTACACTTTGGGTGAGATTTCTTTCGATAAATTGTTGTCACAAAATGCTCAGCTTGGTTTAGGTTACAACTTCAACAAGGTTGTAGGTGCCCGCTTTTCATTCAACGCATGGCAGAGCAAGGCTGGTCAGAAGGTTCAGAACACTACCTACAAGTGGAAGTGGAACTATGTAGCTCCTATGGTTGACGCTACATTCAACCTTTCTAACCTCTTCTGTGGTTTCGACCCTAACCGCGTAGTAGATTTCGGTGTATTCGGAGGTATCGGTGCCAACATCGCTTGGGGTAACGACGAGGCAGCAGACGCTCAGAAGGCTATCCTTGCTAACAAGACTGTCAGCAACGCTACATCAGTTGGCGTACATGCTCCATTGGAGTATCTCTGGGATGGTTCAAAAGCTCATTTCGCTGCACGTTTGGGTGCTAACGTAGATTTCCGCGTAAGCGAAAAAGTAAAGATTGGTGTTGAACTTTCAGCCAACACATTGAGCGACCGTTTCAACTCAAAGAAGGTAGGTAATCCAGACTGGTATTTCAACGCATTGGTAGGTGCTAAGATTGCTCTCGGCAAGACCTATACTACTAAGGTAGTTCCTGCTCCAAAGCCAGTAGAGAAGATTATCGAGCGCATCATCGAGAAGCCAGTTGTTGCTCCTGTTAAGGAAGAGGTTAAGGAGGTTGCAGAAGAGAACTTCCGTCGTGATATTTTCTTCACAATCGGCAACTCTACCATCGCAAAGTCTCAGAGAAACAAGATTTCTGAGATTGTTACTTACATGCAGGAGAACCCAGACGCAAAGATTACTTTGACAGGTTATGCAGACAAGGGAACAGGTAGCGCAGCAATCAACGATAAGATTGCTGCTCGCCGTGCTCAGACTGTTTACAACACACTTGCAGCTAAGGGTGTTGCTAAGAACCGCATGATCAAGAAGTCTATGGGTTCACGCGTTCAGCCATTCGAAAAGAATGCCATGAACCGTGTAACAATCTGTATTGCTAAGTAATTAGCCATCAGATAATCATTAATAAGCAATAATTATAACCGGTCTTCATACTTATCATGTAAGCAATGGAGATCGGTTATTTTCTAATTTCAAGAAAGCTAACAAGAATGAAAAAGAGAATATACATGTTTCTGCTTGCCAGTTCTGTAATGTTCAGCACCCAAGCTCAGATTACAGGTAGCGGTTTCTACAGAATAAAAAATGCAAGTTCAGCCAGATGGATGTCACTGAGTGATAATGATAGTAAAGGTATCGATTACCAAAGTACCAGCGCTGACTGCAGCGCTTTGCTTACCAACGCTCTTTGGGATGAGATTTCCTGCGACCCGGGAAGTATCTTCTATCTGGATCCTAAAGGAGGTGAAAGCTACAACATCGGAGCGCAAGGTACAAGCATCAAAGAATTGATAAACTACTACATCTATATCACCCCAAGAGGTAAATATTACACAGCCTGGCAAGAACTCAAGGGGCAAAAAGCATTGTTGGCTGATAAAGAAAGTTCTAAAGACAAAAGTTGGGTAGTTACCAATGGTAAACTGAGTAACTGGATTGTTACTCCGATCAACAACAGTGACAACTATCTGGGAGTAAAACCAACCGTAACTGTAGGCAACAAGCATTACGCAGCCCTCTTTACCGGTTTCGCCTACACCCTAAGTCAGGGAATGAAGGCTTATTACATCACAAAGTTTGATGAAGGTAAGGGCAATGCAGCCTATCAAGAGTTAACAGGAACTATTCCAGCCGAGACTCCTGTAATCATCGAATGCACCTCTACCGATATCAGCAAGAATCAAATCACTCCTGTTGTCAGCTCGACTGCAACTCCTAAAGACAACAAGCTGAAAGGAGTATACTTCTGCGTAGGCAACCCATGGAGTGGCAAATTTAACTCTGTCAAGTTTGACGCAACAAAAATGCGCACCCTGAATATCAATTCAGAAGGCAAGTTGTCGTTAACAGCAGCTACCAATAAACTCCCTACCGTCATGCGGAAAGAAGAAGATGCCAATGGAGATAATCTCACCACATTGGCAATTCCAGCCAACAGCTGGTATCTTCCTGTATCAAACAGTGCCCCTACGGAGTTTAACCTGCTGACTGAAGCAGAATATGCTACTGGAATCACTACCATTAGCACCACTCCTGGCAAGACGACATACACCGTTTATTCGTTGACAGGAGTACTGGTAAAGAAGAATGCAGAGTCCATCGATGACCTTCCAAAAGGAATATATATCGTCAATGGCAAGAAAATAGCCCTTTAAGAAACAAAAAAGCCCCAAATACTTGCCACTTTGGGGCTTTTTGCATAACTTTGCACCCTCATTTAATGTAATCAATAATTTATGAAGAAATATTCGATAGCTTTGGCAGTAGGATTGCTGCCATCTCTCACGACAATGGCGCAGAACGCAGAGAACCTTGGCAAGGAGCAAACTGCAGAGAAATGGATCAAGAACATAGACGCCTCCATCACTACAGGTACAACAGGTATAGGTTTCGACGTGGCTGTACCTGTGAATGATATGGTCACCCTGCGTACCGGTTATTCCTGGATGCCCCGCACACATGTCACCATGAACTTTGGCGTACAAGTGGGTGATGAAAAGTTATCTCAGGAAGAAGAAACCGCAAAGTTCAACAACCTGGCGAATATGCTGGAAGAATATACAGGAACCAGAGTTGACAGCGATATCGACATGGCAGGAACACCCACCATGAACAACTTCAAACTGTTGGTGGACGTTCATCCTTTCCAAGACAGGAACTGGCACATTACAGCAGGTTTCTATTGGGGACCATCCAAAATAGCCAAGGCAGAGAATGCCATCTATGATGGTACCTCGCTAGTAGCAGTAAGCATGTACAACAACCTCTATGAGCGCGTGAAGTCATCCTACGAGAATTTCATTCCTTACATGAACATTGGTGACCAGTATCTCTATGCAGGTAAGGAATTGTACGACAAGTTTATGAGCTACGGAAGAATGGGTGTTCGCTTGGGAAATCGTACAGACGGCTCGATCTTCCGCCTGGAGCCAGATGCCAACAACAATGTTTCAGCTACCATCCGTGTAAACAGTTTCAAGCCCTATCTTGGCTTTGGTTACGGTGGACGACTCTTCAGGGACAATGACATCTACCACATCTCTTTTGATGCCGGTATTTTATTCTGGGGAGGCACACCAAGAATCACAACCAATGATATCCACAAGGTCACTTTCTCACCTAATGAGGACTATACGGAAGCTATCAAGAACGAAACGATTGAACCAGGAGTCAACCTTGCAAAGGATGTATACAATATTCCGGGCAAGGTAGGCGACTACGTGAAGTTCTTCAAAGGATTCAAGGTTTATCCTGTATTAGAATTGAGATTAAGCCGCAGAATCAGTTTTTAAAATAAAGAATCATATCAATAAAAGCATAAAAACGCTAGAGTTTCACAATCGTAAACTCTAGCGTTTTTTATTGATGATATGAAAAATATCTTAATATTCTTTTACTTCTGCTCTTTCAATTTCTTATCCCATTTCAGCAGATTCAGATATTCCTTCTTGGTAATTCTCATGAAACTGCCATGCTGAGGACCTGTTACACCCTTGATATCCACAGGGTCAGAGAAATTGCGGAGATACTTATCAGCCTTACAGATGCGATAGTGCTTAGGGTTGTCGCTATACTGGATATAAGCCACTCGCCAGGTATCATCACCCATCAACTGGAAGGCAGAGCTGCCCTCGCAATTCTTGCGGCCCTCGAAGCTGACATAATCATTCTCTACAGGCTCACCCCAACCATGATTCAAATACTTGCTTGTAGCGGTATAAATACCCGGCTTTCCTCCCTCTTTCTTGATAAGCATGTGGAAGAGACCATCGCTCTTGAGATAGTTGATATCAGCATCGATGGTAGCATATCCCCAGTCGAAGAGCAACTTTGGAGTGGTAATCTTGGTGAAAGTCTTATCAGCATAGCTGTAGTACATGCGGTCGTACTTTTCCTCTGCACGGTTGAGCATAGAATAGTAAATCATGTATCCACCCTTCTCACCATTTTCCCAGCGATAATCAGAATCCCAAAAAATCTGAGGTGCCCAGACACGGTTGATAGTACTCCAGTCTTTATAAGGAGACTGAGCAGTGGCAGCATCGCAGAAGTTCTGCATACCCTTGCGATAATCGAAGGTAACGCTGGTCCAATGAATCAGGTCCTTACTCTTCAGGAGGTCAATGCCATAATTGTCCCATTTGTGGCTCTTACGAACGCACATATCAGTAGTAACCATAATATAGCCTTTGCCGTCATGGATACGGGTGATGTAAGCATCGCGGGTACCGCCTTCGATACGGGCATGCTCCTCTGGGTCGAAGATAGGTTTACCCTCGTTGATATCCTGATAGTTGTAGCCATCACGAGAAACAGCATAGGCTGTCCATTCACCCTTATCACTCATGTGACAGTAGAGATAGCCATAATCTCCCTTTACAAGATTCTGAGCGGTCATTGGCATGAAGGCAGCCAACGCCAAGAGAACGGTTGATAATTTCTTCTTCATTTCTTGATCTTCTTAGTTTAATTATTATTAGTCGAATTATTGGGTGCAAAATTACACTTTTTATTTGAGACTACCAAATCAAGAAGGCCACAGAGCTATAGTTTTATCGGAAAATACTCCTTTTTGAACGATTTATGCTCGGGGGGACAGGCGATGGAATCTCCTGGAACGGGGGCGAAAGGGGGGAAAGGAGGACGAGGAAAGGAGGACGAAGAAAGGGAAACGAGGAAAAGGGAGGACGAGAAAAAGGGAGGCAAACCTCATCACAAGGTCCGTCTCCCCTACTTATAGTTATAAATAACCGATTTATTTGATTCATCTCAATGCAAGTACTTACGATGATCATTGCAAATACTTGCGTTTGGCATTGCAAGTACTTGCGTTTGCCAATGAAGCTTACTTCGTGAATATCCGGAAATTACTTGTTTAAGAACTTGTCAACCTGGGCAGCAATCTTTCTGCCGCTTGCCATGGCACGTACTACCAAAGAGGCACCGCTGGCTGCATCACCTGCCACGAAGACATTCTCAGCAAACTCTGGCTGCTGAGGTTTCAGGAAGCCCATTGCCAGGAATACAGCCTCTGCCTTGATAATCTCCGGCTCACCAGCCTCTACCATCAACGGACGACCACCCTCTGGGTTTGGCTTCCAGTCGATAGGCTGAACCTTCACACCTGTCAGCTTTCCGTTCTTTCCCAGGAACTCCAGAGAGTTGATGTTCCAGCGACGGGTACAGCCTTCCTCATGACTGGAGGTGGTCTTCAGGGTGCGAGGCCAGTTTGGCCAAGGATTCTTAGGATCCTCAGGACCCTCTACCGGCTTAGGCATAATCTCGATCTGGGTTACACTCTTGCAACCCTGGCGATGAGCGGTACCGATACAGTCGGAACCCGTATCACCACCACCGATTACCAATACATCCTTGCCCTTGCAGTTAACCAGCTCATCCTTAGAGAACTCCATACCAGCAAGGATACGGTTCTGTTGAGAAAGCAGTTCGAGGGCGAAATAAACACCCTTCAGCTCTCGTCCAGGAATCTTCAGGTCGCGAGCTGTCGGCGTACCGGTAGATACCACATAGGCATCGAAGCCTTCTGGCAACTTGGTAACATCAATCTGCTGGTTATACTTGAATTCAATTCCCTCCTCTTCGAGAAGACGGAGACGGCGGTCGATGATGCTTTTGTTGAGCTTGAAGTTAGGAATACCATAACGCAACAAGCCACCTGCGTTCTCACGTGCCTCAAATACAGTTACCTTATATCCCTTATGGTTCAACTGGTTGGCAGCTACCAGTCCCGCAGGACCGGCACCGATGACAGCCACCGTCTTGCCATTACGCTCAGGAATCTCAACATGCACATAATCCTCAGAGAAGGCGTGCTCCACGATGGCGCACTCATCCTCACGGTTAGTGGTTGGCTCATGATCCATGAGATTCAGGATACAAGCCTTCTCACAGAGTGCAGGACAGATGCGTCCTGTGAACTCTGGGAAGTCGTTGGTGGAATTGAGGAGACGGTAAGCCAACTCCCAGTCGCCCTTGTAGAGGGCATCATTCCACTCCGGTGCCTTGTTGCCCAGCGGACAAGCCCAGTGGCAGAAAGGCACGCCACAATCCATGCAACGGGAAGCCTGCTGTCGGCGGTCGTTGCTATTCAATGTCTGTTCTACCTCGCTGAAGTCGAGGATTCTATCGTGAATTGGTCTATAACCTGCTTCCTTGCGAGGTATAGTCAAAAATGCTTTTGGATTTCCCATCTTTTTAAAAGTAAAAGGGTAAAAAGGTAAAAAGGTAAAAAGAACATTCTTGCTTGCTGCTTGTTGCTATTTACTTAAACCTTATGTTACCTTTATTATTAATTTATTTGTTACTCGCATTTTACCGGACTTAAGGCAAAGGAAAGGGGATAAGGTTCTTTTTACCTTTTTACCCTTTTACCTTTTTACCTTTTATTAATAGTCTCGCTGCATATCCGCAATCTTCTGCTGCAACTTCTTTACCTGCTCCTCCTGTAGAACTCGCTTGTACTCGATTGGCACTACCTGGATGAAATCCTCTACGTAGTGGTTCCAGTCATCGAGCATGGTTCGGGCGAGCTTACTGCCGGTGTAGAGATAATGCTGACGGATCAGCTCGTGCAACTCCTTGCGATAGGTGCTATCCTCCACGAGGTTGATCTCCACCATATCCATGTTACAGAAGTAATCGAAGTTGTGGTTCTTATCCCATACGTAGGCAACACCACCACTCATACCAGCGGCGAAGTTACGGCCGGTTTCACCGAGAACTACTACTCTACCGCCCGTCATATACTCGCAGCAGTGGTCACCAGCACCCTCAATCACGGCGATGGCACCGGAGTTACGAACACCAAAGCGCTCGCCTACCTTACCATTGATATACAACTCACCACTTGTGGCACCATACAGACCGGTATTACCGGCGATGATATTATCCTCGGCAGAGAAGTTGCTGCGGATAGGAGGAAGGATGGAAATACGACCTCCTGAAAGTCCCTTGGCAAAATAGTCATTGGTCTCACCCTCGAGTTTGAAATCCACTCCCTTGACCAGGAAGGCACCGAAGCTCTGACCTGCAGAACCCTTGAACTTCACGTTTACGGTCTTGTCAGGAAGACCAGCCTCACCATATTTCTCGGCAATCATACCGCTCAGCATCGCACCGGCAGCACGGTCAGTATTCTTGATGGCGAAGTCGAGGTTCACTTCTTCCTGGTTCTCGATGGCACGCTGTGCACCACGGATAATCTGCTGGTCGAGTACATTGTCGAGGTCATGAATCTGCTCAGTAGTATGATAGAGTGAGCAATGACCTGTCTCACGATGCAGCAAGCGAGAGAAATCGAGCAAGTCTGCCTTCTCCTCGATGCTCTTGGCCACCTCTGGCTCTACGGCATCAGCACCCTCGGTAGGAACAATCTCCTCATCCTTCTTGCGGACGATGAGCTCGGTATGACCGATGATATCGTTCAATGAGGTATAACCCATCTCAGCTAGATACTCACGAACCTCCTCGGCGAGGAAGCGGAAGTAGTTGATGAGGTACTTGTAGCTGCCACGGAAGTGCGCACGGAGCTTAGGATCCTGTGTAGCAACACCCATAGGACAGGTATTCAGATTACACTTACGCATCATGACACAACCCAAAACGATGAGGGCTGCCGTACCGAAACTGAATTCCTCAGCACCGAGCAAAGCCATCAGGATGATGTCACGACCGCTCTTCAACTGACCATCTACCTGCAGACGAACCTGACCACGAAGACCATTCTTCACAAGAGTCTGCTGGGTTTCAGAAAGTCCAATTTCAGGAGAGATACCTGCGAAACGCATACTAGATGCAGGGCTGGCACCTGTACCACCCTCAGCACCAGATATAACGATGAGGTCAGCCTTCGCCTTAGCCACACCGGCAGCGATGGTACCCACACCACTCTCAGCTACCAACTTCACGGAGATAGCCGCCTTAGGGTTCACATTCTTGAGGTCGAAGATGAGCTGAGCCAAATCCTCGATACTGTAGATATCGTGATGAGGTGGAGGAGAAATCAGGCTGATGCCAGGGATAGAGTGACGGGTCTTGGCGATGACCTCGTTGACCTTGAAGCCAGGCAACTGACCACCCTCACCCGGTTTAGCACCCTGTGCCACCTTGATCTGGATTTCCTCTGCATTTACCAAATATTCTGTTGTCACACCAAATCGACCGGAAGCCACCTGCTTGGTCTTGCTGGAGAGGCTGATGCCATCCTGTGTAGAATGGAATCGCTCGTTATCCTCACCACCTTCACCGGTATTGCTTCGAGCGCCCAGGGCGTTCATGGCGAGTGCCATTGCCTCGTGAGCCTCCTTAGAGAGGGCACCGAAACTCATCGCACCGGTAACGAAGTGCTTCACGATTTCCTCTACTGGCTCCACCTTATCTATAGAGATAGGATTCTTGCGGAAGCTGAAGAAGTCGCGGATGAAGATAGGCTCCTGCTTATCGTCAACGAGATGTGTATATTTCTTGAAGAGATCGTAATCGCCCTTGCGTGTTGCGAGCTGCAGGGTGGCGATGGTCTCTGGGTTCCAAGCGTGCTTGATACCATCCTTGCGATAGTGGAACTGTCCCATACTTGGCAGGAAGTCGAGCTTCTTGGTCTCGAATGCCTTGTCGTGCAGGCGGATGGCATCACGGGCGATGGTCTCGAGTCCGATACCGCCGATGGTGCTCACTTCTGTTCCGAAGTAGCTCTTCAGCAGACTCTCGCTCAAGCCGATGCTCTCGAAGATTTTAGCACCACGATAGCTTCGGATGGTAGAGATACCCATCTTAGCCATAATCTTGAACAAGCCCTTCTTCACAGCCTTGATGTAGTTCTGCTCGGCTGTATGGTAATCCTCCTGAATCTTTCCCTTCTTTACCAGGTCGTCGAGGATGGCGTATGTCAGGTATGGACAGAGGGCTGATGCACCGTAACCCAACAACAGGGCTGCATGCATTACCTCACGAATCTCACCGCTCTCAACGATGAGGGCAGTCTGCACACGCTTGCCGGCATCAATCAGATAATGATGTACGGCACTCACGGCGAGCAGAGATGGAATGGCGGCATGGGTCTCATCCACGCCACGGTCGCTCAAGATGATGTAGTTGTAACCATCATCCACGCTCTGGGCAGCCTGCTTGCAGAGCTCATCCAGAGCCTCATGCAGTCCTTCTTCGCCCTTGGCGGTTTCGAAGAGCATGTGGAGCTTCACCGTATTGAATCCCTTGTAGCGGATATTCTGAAGGATATCCAGCTGGGTATTGGTCAAGATAGGATATGGCAGACGAACCATCTTGCAGTTGCTCTCGTCTGGGTTCAGAATGCCGGAACCTACTCTACCGATATACTCGGTAAGACTCATCACGAGGTTCTCACGGATAGAGTCGATAGCAGGGTTGGTAACCTGAGCAAACTGCTTACGGAAGTAGTTGAAGAAAATCTGTGGCTGGTCTGAAAGCACGGCAAGCGGAGTATCATTACCCATGGATGCAGTAGGCTCCTGACCCTTGGTAGCCATCGGGATGATGGTACCATCGATGTCTTCCTCGCCAAAGCCAAACTCCAATTCCTTGCGAGTAAGGTTTTCCACACCATTTTCCACCTTACGTCCGCTGCGCAGCTTTTCCAGTTCAATACGGTTGGTGTTCAGCCACTGGCGGTAAGGATGCTGCTCAGCCAGGCGCTCCTTGATTTCGCCATCATAGTAAATCTTGCCTTCCTGGGTATCAATCAGGAGAATCTTACCAGGCTGCAGACGGCCCTTCTCGGCAATCTCGGTTGGGTCGAAATCCATCACGCCCACCTCAGAAGCCACAACCATCATATCGTTCTTGGTGATGGTATAGCGTGCAGGGCGCAGACCATTTCTATCGAGCATACCACCGGCATAACGGCCATCGCTGAAGAGCAGGGCGGCAGGACCATCCCATGGCTCCATCAGGATAGAGTGGTACTCATAGAATGCCTTCAGATTCTCAGAGATAGGGTTCTTGTCGTTGAAACTCTCAGGTACCATCACAGCCATGGCATGAGGCAATGACAGACCGCTCATTACGAAGAACTCGAATACATTGTCGAGACTTGCCGAATCACTCATATCAGGCTGAACGATAGGAGAAATCTCACGGATATCGCCCAAAGCCTCACTGCCCAACACACTCTCACGAGCCTTCATCCAGGCACGGTTACCACGGATGGTGTTGATCTCACCATTGTGTGCAAGGAGACGGAATGGCTGAGCCAGACTCCATGTTGGGAAGGTGTTGGTAGAGAAGCGGGAGTGAACCAATGCCAAACCGCTTGTAAAATAATTATTGGTCAAGTCAGGATAGTACTGACGCAGCTGGAGGCTGCTCAACATACCCTTATATACGATGTTCGAATTAGACAACGAACAGATATAGAAATCAGGATCGCTGATTCGTTTCTCGATACGCTTACGGATGAGATAGAGGGTGCGCTCGAAGACAGGCACCTTATCATCGGTAACACCCGTGATGAACACCTGTTTGATGGCAGGTTCGTTGCTCAATGCAGCCTCACCCAGACAGTCTGGGTTGGTAGGCACATTGCGCAGGTGCATCAGCTGCAATCCCTCGCGCTCAATTTCCTCGATCATGATAGAGAGGATATCCTGCTGTTTCTTCTCGTCCTTAGGCAAGAAGACGAGACCCGTTCCGTATTTTCCCTTCTCAGGCACAGGGATACCCTGAAGAAGAATAAACTCATGTGGAATCTGGAGCATGATACCGGCACCGTCACCCGTCTTGTTATCGGCACCCTCGGCACCACGATGGCGCATGTTTTCGAGTACCTTCAAGGCATTATCGACCAGCTCATGACTCTTGTTACCGTGGATATTCACCACCATACCTACGCCACACGCATCGTGCTCATAGGCAGAACTGTACAATCCTTTTTCCATTTCTTGTTCGTTTTATATCGGTTATTTCTATAACTTAATACTCATTTTATCAAGACTATTCTTTTTATCAAGAATTAGAGAATTTTCATTCTTGCTTCTCATGAAGATAACAATGAGAATTTCAAGACTGAGAAAAAATTCTCTAATTCTCTAATTCTTGACTTTAAAAAATAATCTCGAATAAATCTTCCTGATAATTCACTTTACTTCTTATAAGCTTCTTGATGGACTCCCGCAACGGCTCTGCCGCTAGGGTCGTTCTGATTCTTGAAAGAGGCATCCCAGGCAAGGGCTTCGGCTGTAGAACATGCCACGCTAGGAACGCTAGGCACGCTCTTGGCAGCACTGTCGCTTGGGAAATGCTCGGCGAATATAGAGCGATAATAGTACTCCTCCTTGTTCTGTGGAGGATTGATAGGGAATCGCTCGGCAGCATGCGCCATCTGCTCATCGCTTACGGCAGAAGCGGTAATCTGCTTCAGGGTGTCAATCCATGAATAGCCCACTCCATCGGAGAACTGCTCCTTCTGTCGCCATGCCACTTCTTCAGGAAGCAGATCGGCGAATGCCTCACGAACCACCTTCTTCTCGATGGTCTTGTTCGGACACATCTTCAATACCGGGTTCATGCCCATCGCTACATCCAGGAACTCCTTGTCGAGGAAAGGCACACGGCCCTCGATGCCCCATGCAGCCAGACTCTTGTTGGCTCTCAGGCAATCGTAGAGATAGAGTTTGCCGAGCTTGCGTACGGTTTCCTCATGGAAAGCCTTGGCATCCGGTGCCTTGTGGAAGTAGAGATAGCCTCCGAACACCTCGTCGGCACCCTCGCCCGAAAGCACCATCTTGATACCCATGCTGCGGATGACTCTCGCCAGCAGATACATCGGGGTAGAGGCACGCACGGTGGTTACATCGTAGGTCTCGATGAAGTAGATGACATCACGGATGGCATCTAATCCTTCTTGGATGGTGTAGTTGATTTCGTGATGCACGGTTCCGATGTGCTCGGCTACCAGTCGTGCCTTTGCCAAATCAGGCGCACCCTTCAAACCTACGGCGAAGGAGTGCAGACGTGGCCAGTAGGCCTTGGTCTCGCCACCGTTCTCTACACGGGTAGAAGAGAATTTCTCGGCTACGGCAGAGATGACTGAAGAATCAAGACCACCACTGAGAAGTACACCGTATGGTACATCGCTCATCAACTGGCGCTTGACAGAAGCTTCGAGTGCATCGTGGATTTCCTTTACCGCAGCTTTCTCCTGAGGTTCAGCACCCTTCAACTGCTCTTCAGCTTTCTTGGCATCATCAATCTGATATTTTTTCTGCATGGCTGCATACTCAAACCACTCGCGGGTATAGTAACGCTTCATGCCAGGATTCTTGCTATAATAATAATGACCTGGGAGGAATGGCTCATAGTGGTCGCACTGACCTTCCAATGCCTTCAACTCACTTGCCACCAGCACCTTTCCATCTTTATCATAACCGATATAAAGAGGAATCACACCGATTGGGTCTCGGGCGATGAGGAACTCATCACGCTCTGCATCGTAAAGAGCGAAGGCAAAGATACCGTTCAGCTCTTCTAGCATCTTGGAGATACGGGCGTGGAGCGCATCCTCACCTTTATATATTAAGGTATCAAAGTCGGAATCTGCTCGCATCTCACGATAGAGAGAAAGAATCACCTCGCAGTCGGAACCGGTCTGATACTGGTATTTGCCAGCAAAACGGGCACGGATATTCTGATGATTATAAATCTCACCGTTTACGGCAAGCACCTGTTTTTTGTCTGGTGCAAACAAAGGTTGGCGACCACTTTCTGGGTCAACAATACTCAGACGCTCATGTGCCAGGATAGCAGAACCACCACAATAGATGCCGCTCCAGTCTGGTCCGCGATGACGGATCTTCTGGCTCATACGAAGCGCTTGCTGTCGCAATTCAGGAGTTTGCTCCTGAATATTGAAGATAGATACGATTCCACACATAATATCTTTTCCTTTCTTTTACGGTTATTTATAACTCTAATTCTTATCAGAAACTCGCTTTCAATATCATTTTGCTAAGTTTCGGGTGCAAAATTACTACTTTTTGACAATATACAAAAGATTTTCGTTACCTTTTGTCTTAAGAAAAGAAACTCAATTACATTTTTACACATAACTACCTATTTAATCTTTTATTTTGAAAGCGTAAATCACGCCAATCATTACAGAATAACACAAAGAGAGAAAAATAAGATAAAAGCATTAATTCAACAGAAATCCCTACGCTCTGAAAGGGCAGGGCGTAGGGACAAACATCATACTGCAATCCATATCAATACGATGAAAGTTTAGTTAAAAAATATATAGGATTGTGCCGTTTTTCCCATTTTTTTCGTATCTTTGCAGTATTATTAGTTATATTACAAATAACCTAATTTATTCAATTATTCCGTAGATGTTACTATAACAATATGAGAAAGAAACTTATAAACCTATTCATGATGACTTGCGTGATAGCTGGTGGCTTCACACAGGCATCCTTTGCTCAACAGGCAAAATCAAGCAATCTCACACAGTTTGTCAACCCTAGAATCGGAACGGGTGGTCACGGTCACGTATTCCTCGGAGCTAACGTTCCGTTCGGATATGTACAGCTGGGTCCTACCGAACCATCCCGTGGCTGGGACTGGTGTTCCGGTTATCATCACTCAGACTCCGTACTCATCGGTTTCGGTCACCAACACCTCAGCGGTACCGGTATCGGTGACCTGGGCGACGTGGCATTCCTGCCTGTAACCGATGCCAACCAGAAGGAAATCCTCTTCAGTCATGCCAACGAGAATGTGCGCCCGGGCTATTATGCCGTAAAACTGCAGCAGCCTAACGTATGGGTAGAGCTCACTGCCACCCAGCGTGCCGGATTCCAGCGCTACACCTTCGGTGCAGATGCACAGCAGGCACAGCTGGTGCTCGACCTGAAGCAGGGCATCGGATGGGATGCGGCAAAGGAGTACAACGTAGACAAGATTACATCTACCACTATGGCAGGTCATCGCTTCTCCAAGGGTTGGGCAAACGACCAGAAGGCATTCTTCTTCGCTGAATTCTCACAGCCTGTCACCGTGAAGCCATTGGGAACCGGAAGATGGTTGATTACTGCAGCAGATGTTACCAAACCATTGCTGGTCAAGACGGGCATGTCGGCTGTAAGCGCCGAGAACGCCAAACAGAATTTGCAGAAGGAGATTCCAGGCTGGGATTTCCGACAGGTGGTGGCTGACGCTGACGAAGCATGGAACAAGGAATTGGCTAAGGTGAACATCGAGACCAACGACTCCGTATCCCGCCGCATCTTCTACACTGCGATGTATCACAGCATGACCGCTCCATCCGTGTTCTCAGATGTCAACGGACAGTATCGTGGTGCCGACGGCAAGGTGCATGACGGCAACTTTACCAACTACACCACCCTCTCACTCTGGGATACCTATCGTGCGGCTCATCCGCTGATGACGATGATTCACACCGATATGCTGCCAGATATGGCAAGCACCTTCATCAACATCTATCGCCAGCAGGGCCAGTTGCCAGTATGGCATCTGATGGGTAACGAAACCAACTGCATGGTGGGCAACCCAGGCATCCCTGTGCTTGCCGACATGGTATTGAAGGGCTATGTAAAGGATAAGGAAGGCGCTTACGAGGCACTGAAGCAATCGGCTCTGCGCGAAGACCGTGGTCTGGGTCTGCTCAAGAAATACGGTTATCTGCCTTACGACAAGGAAAAGACCAAGGAAACCGTGGCAAAGGGTCTGGAATATGCTCTGGCTGATGCCTGCGTGGCAAAGGTGGCTCGCATGTTAGGCAAGAAGGAAGATGCCAAATATTTCGAGAAGAGATCTAAATCTTACAGCAAATACTTCGACAAGGAAACCGGATTCATGCGCGGCATCGGTTCCGACGGCAAGTTCCGTACTCCATTCGACCCATTCTCTGCCGAACATCGTGACGATGACTACACTGAAGGAAATGCATGGCAATACACCTGGCTGGTGCCACATGATGTTCACGGACTCGTAAAGCTCTTCGGCAACGAGCAGAAGTTTGTAACCAAGCTCGATTCGCTCTTCATCGTCACCGGAAACATGGGCGATAATGCATCTCCTGATATCTCAGGTCTCATCGGTCAGTATGCTCACGGCAATGAGCCTAGCCACCAGGTGCTCTACATGTATAACTATGTGGGCCAGCCTTGGAAGGGAGCCCGCCTGCTGCGCCAGACCATGAACGAGATGTATAAGGATGATTTCGACGGATTGAGCGGCAATGAAGACGTGGGTCAGATGTCGGCATGGTACATTCTTTCTTCCTTAGGTCTCTATCAGGTAGAGCCAGCCGGCGGCAAGTATATCATCGGCAGTCCTATCTTCGACAAGGCATCGCTGAACATAGGCAAGGGCAAGACCTTCAGCATCATCTGCAAGGACAACAGCAAGGAGAACATGTATATCCAGCATGCCAAGCTGAACGGCAAGCCATACACCAAGTCGTACATCATGTATAACGACATCATGAAGGGTGGCACCCTGGAACTCCAGATGGGCAGCCAGCCATCCAAGTGGGGAACACGTCCTGCCGACCGACCATAATATGAACTAACTAACAAAAGATAAGAAAATGAGAAAGACTATTTTAGCAATGGCTCTTCTTGCCTCCATGACAGCGATGGCTCAGGAGAACGCCAAGGTGGATGTCCACGCACGCTATACCAAGGTGGTGACACCGGTGGATGGCAAGTACGAATCTAAGCGTCCGCCAGTAGAGGACCGCCTCTTCACCTCCACCGCCGTGGAGAAGAAGATCAAGGAAGTACAGAAACTGCTGAAGAAGAACCCAAAGTTGGCTTGGATGTTTGCCAACTGCTATCCTAACACCCTGGAGAGCACCGTCCATTACCGTGTGCTAGAAAACGGTGACGATGATACATTTGTATATACAGGCGACATCCCAGCTATGTGGCTCCGCGACTCAGGTGCACAGGTATGGCCATACGTGGCGCTTGCCAACAAGGACGAGAAGTTGAAGAAGATGCTGAAGGGCGTGATTCTGCGCCAGCTGAAATGCATCAACATCGACCGCTATGCCAATGCCTTCAACGATGGTCCTACGGGTGCCGGATGGGTGAAAGACCGCACCAAGATGCAGCCGGATGTATTCGAGCGCAAGTATGAGATAGACTCCTTCTGCTACCCTATTCGCCTGGCTTATGAGTACTGGAAGGTGACAGGCGATGACTCCATCTTTGGCGAAGTATGGATGCAGGCAGTAGAGAACATTCTGAAGACTTTCCATGAGCAGCAGCGCAAGGTAACCGCCAAGGCATATCACTTTACCCGTGTTTCCGACCGTGCCTTCGATACCATCGGCTGGGACGGTTTCGGTGCTCCGGTGAAACCAGTGGGATTGATTGCCTCCATGTTCCGTCCATCGGATGATGCCACGATTCTTCCATTCCTGATTCCTTCCAATTTCATGGCAGTATCATCTATGAACAAGGCTGCCGAAATTCTGAAGCATGTGGCAGAGAAGGATGCGGCAAAGAAGGAAGCGGCTCTGAAGATTGCCAAGGATTGCAGCAGTCTGGCTGATGAGGTTCAGGCAGCCTTGCAGAAGTATGCCATCTACAACCATCCTAAATACGGCAAGATTTATGCCTACGAGGTAGATGGTTTCGGCAATCAGCTTCTGATGGATGATTCCAATGTGCCATCCCTGTTGGGTATGGGCTATATGGGTGATGTGCCGATGAACGACCCTATCTATCAGAACACCCGCCGTTTTGTATGGAGCGAGGACAATCCTTGCTTCTTCCGTGGCAAGGCTGGCGAGGGCATCGGTGGTCCTCACATCGGATACGACATGCCATGGCCTATGTCTATCATGATGAAGTGTTTCACGGCACAGAGCGACGACGAGATTCGTTTCTGCATGAAGATGTTGCTGAACACGGATGCGGGCATGGGCTTCATCCACGAGTCATTCCACAAGGATGATGCATCAAAGTTTACCCGTCCTTGGTTTGCATGGCAGAACACGCTGTTTGGAGAATTAGTGATTAAGCTGATCAACGATGGCAAGGCAGACTTGCTGAACAACTTATAATACACCTTATTATATATAGAGAGAGGAGGATGTGTCATGAGTCCATGGCACATCCTCTTTTTCGTTTCATTAATCGTCCCACAGTTTTCACAGACAACGCAGATTTAGGATTTTTGAATTTGTAAAGAATTACAAGTAAAGGATACCCTCTGAAAAACTGAAGGTTGTGAAGGAAGGGTCACAAAAAAAACTGAAATCTGAAATTAAAAATCATTTTTATATGCAGCGTAGAGTAAAAAAATATGTAATTATATGATTATTAGGTAATTGCAATATATTTAGCCAAGTGTTAAAATGCAGTTTTTGACATGAAATTATTATTTTAAAAAAGTGCCTTCAGTCCTTCAGCCAACATTTTTGTCCATTCTTCTTACTTTCTAGCCCTATTTTAACACTCCAAAAAACTTTGCCTTCAGTTCCTTCAGTTTTCATGTCTTATTTTTTTTATTTTTCCTCTTTTTCCAAAGAATCAAGATTTTTCAATACGCTATTATTTTATCTCTCAGAGATATAGTTTTATCTCTCAGAGATATAGTTTTATCTCTCAGAGATATAGTTTTATCTCACAGAGATAATATTTTATATCTCAGAGATATTTTCCCAACAGAAGTTTCGCATGTAATTCAAGTACGGACAGAAGAGACAAATGAGGGTGTGTCATGAACTTATGACACACCCTCTTTTGTTTTTTATAAAACTAAAAAACTATATATTATGGTTGCAAGGTGAAACCTACTACCAGGTAGGCTTTCTCGGTGCTAGGGTTAGCAGCCACCTGAGCGAAGACTGGAACAGAGAAAGAATCTGTAATCTTCAAATCCTTGGTTGCTTTCACACCTACATGAGTAACAGCGAAACCATTGGCTTCACCATAGAAGGATGTAGCAAACGGAACAGCACCTACACTTGCCTCCCAATCACAGCCACCTAACTTGAATGGAGCTGTAGCCTCAACGTATGAAGAATAGGCACGGTCGCCATCCTTGTTGACTCCATCATTGCCTGCAAAGTTGGTATACCAGTTCAAGGCAAGCGGACCGAAATCATAACCTACATTTGCCTCGAATACATGAGAAGTCTCATGAGCAGAATAAGCAAAATACTTCTCATTAGGAGAATTGAACCAGTAATCAGTTACACCGATATGGAAACCTCCAGTCTCGTATGCCATGGTAAGATCGAACTCTTTGGTATCTTCTGGCTGAGAAATACCAACACTTCCCCATGCTGTAAGAGACAAGCCTTTATATCCAATGCCAAGAGTAGGCTGCAAAGAAATTGCTCCCAAATCCTGACCACGCCAGTAGTACTGGCTCACGATATCAGCACCCATAGATGTTTCCACCTTGTCCTGTGCCATAGCAGCAGGAGCAAATGCCATCAAACCGAGTGCCAACGCACCTATCTTCTTCATATCTAAATGCTTCATATTCTCTCTTTTTATGTGATACATTTTTCTTTTAAAAGTTTCGGCTGCAAAATTAATAATAATAATTTTGCTCACCAAAACTTTTGTCTATTATCTCTCTTACGTCTATATGAAAGTACCATTAGTTGTAGCAGCTCTCACCATGCTCGTAGATATCCAGACCTTCTTCCTCGATTCGCTTATCAACACGGAGGCCAGCAATCTTCTTGATACCCCAGAAGAGGATGATACCTGTAGCAGCTGCCCAAAGGTCGATGCAGAGGATACCGAAGCACTGTGCGCCGAAGAAACCAAAACCGCCACCATAGAAGGCACCACCATCAAGGGCGAAGAGACCTGTCATCACGGTACCGAAGATACCACATACACCATGAACTGAACTTGCACCTACAGGGTCATCAACATGAAGCTTGGTATCGATGAACTCAATAGAGAATACCAGAATGATACCAGCCAAGAGACCGATAATGGCAGAACCCAATGGACTAACCAAGTCGCAACCAGCAGTAATGGCTACCAAACCTGCCAGAATTCCGTTCAATGTCAATGAGAATGAAGGTTTGCCATACTTGATCCAAGAGGTGAACATAGTACCGAGACCACCACAAACTGCAGCCAGGTTGGTTGTCAGGAATACGTGGCTGATAGCAACACGGTTAACCTCACCAGAAGCAGCAAGCTGAGAACCAGGGTTGAATCCGAACCATCCGAACCAGAGGATAAATACACCCAGGGCAGCAGCCATCAGGTTGTGACCAGGGATAGCAGTACTCTTGCCATTGCGATACTTACCCAAACGAGGGCCTAAGCAGATAGCACCCACCAAAGCAAGTACACCACCAACACTATGTACGATAGCAGAACCTGCGAAATCATGGAAGGCAGCACCGAATGTATCCATCATGAATGAACCAGCATCAGCGTTGCAAAGCCAACCGCCACCCCATGTCCAGTGACCCTCTACTGGGTAGATGATCAATGAGATGAAGAAAGAATAGATGCAATACATGGAGAACTTGGTACGTTCTGCCATAGCACCAGAAACGATGGTAGCACTAGTAGCGCAGAAAACTGTCTCAAACATCAGGAAGCCTTCTGTAGGAAGACCGGCTGCATTCGTATAGAAAGACAAATCGCCGAAGTTAGGCATGCCGATGAATCCGGCGCCATCGCTACCAAACATAAATCCAAAACCAACGAACCAGAAAAGAACGGAACCGACCATGAAATCGACAAAGTTCTTAAACAAGATGTTCGCGGTGTTTTTACTACGGGTAAAGCCCGCCTCGCAGAGGGCAAATCCCGGCTGCATGAAAAAGACCAACATGGCTGCCAAGAGCATCCATACGGTATCTACTGAAATTCCTAAATCCTGTACACTCATAATCTCTTTACTTTAAACTTTAAACTTTGAACTTTTTTTCCGTTGAACTTTGAACTTTGAGCTTTGAACTTTATGATTAGTATCAAGAAAAGACCTAAAAGGCATATCATAAAGTTCAATGTTCCATGTTCCAAGTTCAAAGTATCACTTCTCCTGCTCCGCATTATAAAGTGCGATGTCGCCTCTTTCACCTGTACGGATTCTCACGGTATCCTCTACAGGAATTACAAAGATTCGACCATCACCAATCTCGCCGGTACGGGCTGCCTCCTGGATGGCATTAATCGTTTTCTCTACGTTCTTGTCGCGCACGACAACATTCAGCAACACTCGCTCAATACTACTGGTATCATACATGACACCACGATAGATACGAGCCTGTCTCATCTTGCCCTCTCCTCTTACATCGTAGTAAGAGAACCACTCGATGTCGGCGGCAAGCAATGCTTCCTTTACATCCTCAAACTTAGTCTTACGGATGATAGCTTCGATCTTTTTCATATTAATCTCTCCTATTCTTTAAATTACATTTTGTTTGTTTACGAGTGCAAAGGTACGACATTTTGCTTAAACAAACTTCATATTACTTACTTTTTGTTTTATTTATTTTCATTTGCTTACTATTTGATAAAACAAATTAAAAATTAAAACACAAAATGAAAGCAAATCACACATCTTCACTTTCATTTTGCCATCACAAACACAAAACAAAAAAGACCTGTATGGTCAGAAGCCTCAACAGGCACTGAAAACATACAGGTCGAATCATTATTAACGTAAATCTACCTTCACAATACCAGGTGAACGAAGTCCAGGCTTCAATTCACCACCTATATAATATAAGGTATGTCCTCGCAAAGCAACTTGGGCACCCGCTCTAGCCAAAAGAGCGTTTTCAGGGGATGGGATTTCCCATTGTTCTGTCTTCAAGTTATAAATCAAGAGACTATTATTGAACTTATACCATGAAATATCCTTTTTCAGATAATCCGTCTTGGCTACCATCGAATAGGTACCGCTGATAGCATCCCAGAAGATTTCTCTGTTCACACCACCGGCACAGACAATCTGAGCATTTCCTTTGGCTGAAACCTCTAGTATGGCTGTGGCTCCAGTAAGCGTGAGTTCCTTACCCTGCAAGTTGACAGGTGCAGGAAGCGAAGTCCAGCTCTTACTCATCAGCTGATAGCGTAATCCGGATGTAGCCACAATACTGGATTTGCCATTCTCATAGAATCCGCCCCAAACAAAGAGTTCGCCGTTGTAGGCTGCACATACCGGCTGAACTCGAGGTTCTCCAATCAACTCTGTTTCCGGGGTCCACTTCTCATCCTTTCCGATTTCCATTGTCAGGACGGAAGCAGATGGTCGCCCGTCCTGATTACCACCCACCACGAAGAGACGAGTATCCAGGAGGCATACTCCCATATTATCCACCGTACAAGGCAGGTCTGGCAAAGACTTCAATATAGGTTTGCCGTTTTCCTGGTCCAGATGGATGCTCAAAACGGTTCGCAAACTATGCTCCGTATTACATCCACCTACCAGAATCAAGCTATCACCAGAGGCAACCACACCACCATAGGCAGCAGGCTCAGGCAGATTGCCTATCATCTCCCACTGCAAAGTTTCCTCATTACCAGTAACCTTTGCAGCATAGATGCTGGAATAATACTTTTTCTTTCCTGGCTCCGGGAAATTACATCCACCAGCCACTACCAGGTAGTCGCCGATGAAACCTGCATAACAAGCAGAAACACCGAGTTCATATCCAGCCTCCCCAGAAGGGAAGCCAGACATTGAACTGATATTTGTAAATTGTGTCTTTAAATTTGATTTCATTGTACTACAACTATTTATTATAATAATGATAGATAATGCTAAAAGCGAATTAATACATTTCATATTCTGATGCTATTAACAGTGATTATTGAGTTGGCTATTTGACCTCTCCTCTGAATGTAGATGCCGGTAATCCTTCCTTATTGACCAAATTGGCACGGGTGAAAGGTTGCCATGCATATCTTACATATCTTGGAGCCTTGACCTCCGGAGAACTCAATCTTACCTTGCTGCCTTCTATCTTTACCAGGGCAGGATAGAACAAACCATCCTCCTCAGCAATCTCGAAGCAGGAAGGAGACTTGCCGTCCGATGTGCGGAGGCCATCGCCATAAGTAAAGGACACTACCAGATGATTCCCCTCTTTTACCACATTATTATATATAGGCCCCGAAGGAGTAACTGCATGTCCGTAAGTCTGGTTCAATGCCCAGCGGCCCAGACGTTCGCCAACAGGCTGCTTATGGGTAGGATGCACATCAAGAGAATCACCCTGATCAGAAGAAACAGCCATTCCGGTATTTGGGATAGACTTCATCAATCTGAGCTGACTGTCTCGGAACCAGGTCCATGAAGGACGGTTCAGACTCGACAACTGCACAAAATAGAATGGCATTTCAGGGTTCTTCCAGTTGCTACGCCAACTATCTACCAAGAGACGGAAGAGTTGTTCATGAGCATACATATTATGTGCATTCGATTCACCCTGATACCAGATAACACCCTTGATAGGATATTGCTGCAAAGGCAAGATACCACTTTCATAAAGATAACATGGCTCATAAGGATGACGGTCCAGACGGGTGGCATCATTGGTCAGATTCCGGGCTGCTCTACCTCTTACCCAATCCTGGATAAAGTCGTTCTGCAACCAGTTGCGCAGAATTGCCGGAAACTGGGTCTCCAGAGTGTTTCTATCTACCCAAGCCTCAGTAGGAGCACCTCCGATGGCATTGCAAATCAATCCCACAGGCACCTTCAGACTGTCGCGCAGCATCTTGCCGTAGTAATAGGCCACGGCAGAAAACTGGGCTACAGTTTCTGGGGTAGCACCCTTCCAGGTGGTATTCCTGTAATACTGCAGATGGTTCAGCGAATCCAGGCAGGATGCCGGCCATGCCACATCGTAAGTTTCCCATCTTCCCTTCATGTCGAAGAGTCGCAGGTCGGGGTCATTAGCCTGGGCGATATCACGCTTGCCAGTGGCAGCCTGGTTGAGCCGGAACGCCATGTTCGACTGACCTGAGCACAGCCACACCTCGCCTACAGCCACATGACGGAACTCCTTTTTCTGCTTGTCCGCCTGGAAGGTGAGCGTATAATCCGTACCTACCGCCAATGGCTGCAAGGTGACGTTCCATTCGCCACGGTTATTGGCAATGGCAGAAACCTTCTGACCGGCAATGCTCACCACTACCTGTTCACCGGTATTAGCTGTTCCATGAATATCAAGCGGTGTGTTGCGCTGCAACACCATATAATCTGTATAGAGATCAGACAGTTTCAAGCCGCCATAGTTTCCGGTGATTCCACCATAAACGGTCTTAGCCAGGATACCTGCACCTTCTGCATTCGGATGAATGGCATCCGGCAACAGGTTAGGATATGGATAGAGAGGCGCATGGAAATCGATGAGTTCTGCCCCACTCACCCGAGCCACCACCTTGATGGCTTCCTGTATTTCATCATGCCATTGTTTGGTGCCCGAAATGAATCGGGGATGACGATGAGCTATCGGCGTCATGCAAGCCAGGATAAATCTTACCTTTGGATTGGCAGAACGCAGAGAGTCCATCAACGAAAGATAATCTTTCACGAACTCGTCACGATAGTTAGGCCAGTTTCTCGGGTCGGTATCGTTGATGCCCAGGTGGATGACGGCGATGTCGCCCTTGAATGCCATTGCCTGCCTGTACTCCTCCTGCTGCATATAAGGACGGTGCCCGTGGTTCAGCAGGGTGGCGCCCGGCTTTCCGAAGTTACCTACCAAGTATTTGTCACCCAGCATCTTCTGCAGTTGTACGGGATAGGAGAAATGCTCTCTATCCTGGATACCCGTACCATAGGTGATGCTGTTGCCTATGCAAGCCACCTTGATTTTCTGTACAGGTTTCTTTCGGGCTGCCGTTACTGAGAGGAAGCCCATTGAGAGCATCGACAGCAAAATGACTGTTAATGTTCTTTTTGGAAAAATTAATTTATCATACAACATAACCTTTCTTTCTTTTTTATTCATCTACAAGTGCTACCGTAAACATCCACTTCACGAGGCGGGTCTCCTTAGAAGAGAACTTGCCCACAGGAAGCTTCAGCATCAGCTTGTTCCAACCCTTCTTCAGGGTGATATCTATCGCCGGACGAGACATGTAGTTCTCATTCTTCAGCGTAATCTCGTTAGAGCGTTCGGTATTCGTATTCTCCCAAACAGGAGGCATAATTTCCTTTCCATTGAGCCAGGCACGACTGCACTTGTAATCCCAGGTACCCTGACGGGGAGCCAAATCGCTTTCCGAACGACTGTAGTTCTGGAATTCCAGCATCAGCTGGGTCTTTCTTTCCTTTGGAGAATAAATCCACCGGGTAGCGTAAGCGGTATGGTTTTCCTGCGGATTGGCATAGAAACCAGGAACCAATGTACCCCAGACATGACGGAGATAGATACCGTTGCCGATAATCTTGCGGCTGTGATAGGTGTTACCCTCATACTGATATACGGAATCTTCTTTCTCCTCTGGAGGGAAGACCTTGTTCAAATCGCCTCCGTTAGGGAAGGCATCGGTAATCTGCCATTCACTCTGGGTCTGACGGACGTATGGGAATGGAACCTCCTTCAGCCAGGTATTCTTCTGCCACAACAGGCGGTCTTCGAATTCCTTGAAAGCAGCCAACTGCTCCGGCTCGTCTTCCCACAGCAGGGTGCCCTTGCCATCAAAATAGCAGTTGCCGCCTCCACGCCAGGCACGCTCTGCCAGGGTGAGCATATAAGGATAGAAGTTGTTTTCTGCCAACAACTGAGGTGTATTGTCAATGTATCGGTCGTTCCAAAAGGCTACGATACTGCCAGCCAGATCGTCGCTTCCCTCAGGCTGGTTGTAGATGCGGCTGTTGAACATCGCCACCAGGTCGGCGTAGGTATCGAAATGGTTGGCATAGTGGTAGCGGCAGTCGATGGCAGGGATGCCCTTCTGTGCCTTTCCACGATAGCTCCAGAGCTGCGTCATGTCGATTTCGCCCGGCTTGTAGTTCCAGCCAGGGTTATAGGAAATAACCTTCTTGCCCTTGTCGCGGATGTATTTCACCATCATCGGAACGAAATCCGGATTGGTGAACTGAACCTCGTCGGTTCCTATATGGAGATAAGGTACATCAAACGTAGCGCATACCTCATCGATGATGTCTTTCAGAATCTGAGTGCCCTTCTCGCTCTGCATATCAGTCTTGAAGGTACGCTCAAAGGCAGCACTGTGTCCCGGCATATCGATTTCCGGAATCAGGAGCACCTGGTGCTGCTTGCAGAATTCCACGAGTTGTCGGGCCTCTTCTAATGTATAATACTTTCCTTTCTCACGCTCCATATTCTCTGGAGCATTGAGCTGCGGATATTTCTTGCATTCCAGGCGCCAAGCCTGATTTTCAGTAAGATGCCAATGGAAAACGTTGATTTTGTATCTACTCAACAGACTGATTTCGCGCTTCAGTTCCTCTACTGGGATAAAGCTTCTGCCCACATCGTGCATGAAGCCACGGATACGGAAGGCAGGCCAGTCGGTGATTTCACACTGTGGCAAATATATCTTTTTATTCTTAGTGGTTTTCAGCTGTTCCAGCGTCTGTCGTCCCCAATACATACCCTTTGGGGTGGTAGCCTCCAGAAGGATGCCTTTCTTGGTAATCAATAGATGGTAAGCCTCTTCCTGGAATTTAGCTCCTTCAATCTGGCTCACATATTTTTCCTCCACTGTCAACTCGCCGCTGGATTTCTTGCCGTTGAACTGATACTTCTGAGGCAGAGGCAACAATGAAGAAGGATGATTGGCAGAGATGCCAGCCATGCACCAAAATATAGATAGCACAAAAAGCAAGAGTCGATTCATATTTTATTTAGGTTGATTTTGTTGATGATATATGATGATTTACAAAGTTGATTCAAGAGAGAAAAAATTGTAAAGAAGAGAGGGAACGAATCCCTCTCTTCTCACTTTTATAATCAAACAAGATGATGTGTCTTATCGACACTTCCATATACCCTTATTGTTCGTAACCAGGAGTCTGGTGCAACTGGCTGTTCAAGCCAAGAGTATTCTCGTCAATAGGCCACAACAATTTGCTTGCCTGAGCAGAAGTATATTTGGTAACATACTCTGTACCCATCAGACGGAGGTCGTACCAACGCTTACCCTCGAAGAGGAACTCGCGGCATCTTTCCTTCAATACAGCCTCAATGACATTGGCATCGCTGCCTACGAAAGAGTTGTTGGCATAGAATGAAGCGTCTGTATCATTAGGATAAGCCACTTCAGCCTGGTGAGCATTGAAGTACTCCTCGCCGTAAGCACGCTTTCTTACCTCGTTGATCTCAGCAGCAGGATCCTCGCCCAGCAAAGCCTTAGCCTCAGCCAAGCCCAAGAGACAGTCAGCATAGCGATAGATTGGGTAATCATCGAGCCACTGGCGCTGGTTGTAACCCTCTGGCAAGGTACCCTGGAACTTATACTGGATGTTGCCAACATACTTGAGCGACCCATCCTCGTTCTTGGCATAGATATCCTTCAAGCTACCAGCCTTACGGGTATCACCGTCACGATAAAGCTCCTTCCACATATCCTTGTTGAGAGATATACGCATTACACCGTCCATATTACCCATGGCAGACTCAGCCAGAGAAGTACCATCAGCCTCATAGTAGTTCTTGAAGAACATAGAACCCATCACCAAAGTCAAGCGGAAGCTATCATTCCACATCGTCTTCTCATCCTTGCCGTAATAAACAGCGTAGATAATCTCCTTGTTCTTCTTGTTGTTAAAAGCAAATACCTGGGTGAAGTCGTTCTGCAAAGCAACGTCAGCCTTCTTCACATCCTCATAAGCAGCCTTGGCAGTCTGATAATCAGCGTTGCCGCCGCCCATCTGCTTACCGCTCCAGAGATAAGCCTCACCCTTGAGCATCTTGGTAGCAGCCAGAGACCAGTAGTTTCTGCCGCTGGCAAACTTGTAATTGTCGCCATAAGCCTTCTCAGAAGCCTCGATGTCCTTCTTGATCTGAGCCATTACCTCTGCTGCAGGAGAAGCAGCCTTACCCATGTTACCGATGCTGATATCACTACCCTTGGTATAGTCGGTCACTACGATGACGTCGCCATAGGTTCTCAACAGCTGGAAGTATATGAAGGCACGCATACCGTATGCAGAACCCAGATAGTTCTTCTTGGCCGCTTCCTTGATGAGGTCGGTGTTCTCAGTCTTGGCAATCATCAGGTTGAGCTGATTGATAAGTCCGTAGCAGCCGCCATAGTTGCTGATGGCTGGACTTGCCTGGCTCAAGAGGTTGTTCCACATGAACTCATATCCACTACTTGCCTCACCAGAGAAAGGACTGCCACCATAGAGATTGGTACGCATCTCACCCCAAAGGTAAAGGTTGAAAGTGCGGTCGCGGAACATTGCCTGGAGACCGGTATTGGCAGAACTGAACTGGCCTTCTTCCTTCCAGTAGCCAGCATCAGTAATCTCACTTTGTGGTTCTACATCAAGACAGCTAGTCATTGAGAAGACCATGCAGCCTGCTGCAAAATATTTCAAAAACTTTTTCATTTTTCGTCGAATTTTAGAATGTTACTGATAAACCGAAGAGTAATGTGCGTGGTGTAGGGTAACGACCGTTGTCAATACCTGCACCATAGCCATTATACGCTGCTGGCTCTGGAGAAGCTCCATCATAACCAGTGATGTAGAACAGGTTCTGACCTGTTACATAGAGGGAAGCATTCTGCATGCCTACTCTGCTTATCCATGTCTTTGGCAAGTTCCAGTTGAGAGTAATCTCGCGCAATGCCAGGTAGTCGCCCTTCTCGTAGAAACGGGAGCTGTTACCGTTGACTGCGGTGTAACCATTGTTTTCACGGGTGATGTTCATCTTGTTCAACTGGTCAGCGTATGTGAAGACTGGAAGGTCTGCATCGCGGTTGGTCTCAGACCATGTATCCTTTACCTTGTCGATGAGGTTGAACGAGCCCTGATACTGTCCCAAAGAACGAGCCTTGAGGTCGTTGTAGATGGTGTGACCCAATGAGTAGTCGAAACGTGCATAGAGAGATACGTTCTTGTAACCGAATGTTGTGGTGAAACCACCAGTCACATTAGGGAAGATATTACCTACTACCACGCGGTCGAGCTGACTGATATGGCCATCGCCATTCACGTCTTCCCAGCATACATCTCCTGGCTCGATAGGCTTCCAGCCATTAGACTCCTTATAAGTCTTACCGGTTGCAGGATTAATCTTGTCTGCAAGACCTGGACCATAAAGATGTGCGATGTCGTCAACACGCTCGTTGGCATTTGCCTTTACATCGTCCCAATCTCTGAAGATATGCTGCTGCTGGTAACCTACCAGGTCGCCCAACTTGCCACCTTCACGGTATCCACCAATCCACTTGGTTGGGGTCTTGCCGTTGGCATCTACCTTGCCTGCTGCTACCTCGTAACCACCAATCTGGTTGTTTGGCTTATCGCTGCTTGGCAACTGGAGAACCTTGTTGGCTACAGAAGTGAGGTTGGCTGTAACATCCCACTTGAAGTCCTTGCTGTTGATGATGTTGGCACGTACCTCCATCTCAAAACCAGAGTTGCGGAGCTTACCCAGGTTGGTCTTCATGCTAGAGAAACCGGTGTAACCTGGCAAACTGATATCAGTAAGCAAGTTGTCGGTTGTACGGTTATAGTAGTCGAGGATAAAGCCCAGACGGTTGTTGAAGAAACCGATATCGAGACCTGCCTCGAACGACTTACTCTGCTCCCACTTCAACGCAGTGTTGGTAAGGGTTGAGTTATAGTAACCAGTCTGACCGCCATAGTTGCCATACTTCTTGTAAAGACCATAGATATCGAAGTTACCTATACCGTTTACGTTACCATTGATACCGTAACTTACACGTGGCTTCAAGTTGCTGATGACGCTGGAAATCTTAGAGTTCTTCCAGAAATCCTCCTCCATGATGTTCCAACCTGCAGATACACCTGGGAAGAAACCCCAACGGTTGTCCTTCAACTTAGAGATACCGTCGTAACGATAGGTGAAAGAGAAGAGATACTTCTGCTTGAAGTCGTAGTTCACACGACCGAAGAGAGACTCGATACGGTAACCGGTCTTGCTGCTGCTTGTAGCAGTGCGGTCGGCACCTACATTCAATGTATGGATGCTATCGAATGGAGAGTTCCTGGTTTTGGCATTGAAATTGAAGTACTGGTAGTCGAAGTACTCACCACCCACCATCACATCTACATTGTGATTCTCGAAGAAGGTATCGTGATAGTTCAAGGTACCGCTCAACTGAATCTGAGTGAAGCGTGTAATGTTGGCAGAAGCCTCGCGGGTTGTATTAGGAGAACCCTGGTTCTGCTGCTGGTAAGACTTGTTGAAGCTCTCGTACTGGTAATCGTAGTGATACAATGAAGAGTTTCCTGTGAAGACCAACTTCTTAGGGATGATGTTCAAATCGAAGCCCAAGTTGTAGGTCTGCTTACGTGTACCATCAGTACTGGTCAAGCGAGAACGGTAGTACTCTGGGTTACCATCACCTGTACCCCAACCAGAAGCAGGAGTGCCATCCTCCAGATATGGATTCCAGGTAGGACGCTGTGAACGGGAACGATAGAAGAACTCGTATGTACCGATCCACAGAGAAGGCTGCTTAGCCCAGCTATAGGTAGTACCTGCCTTTACATTCAGGAAAGGAAGTACCCAGTAAGAACCGTTGATAGCACCATTGAAACGCTTGTAACCTGTACCCTTTACAGCACCATCCTCGTTGTAGTAACCGAGACTTGCAGAGAAGGTACCCTTGTCGTTACCGCCAGAAAGGCTCAGGTAGTGATCCTGTGTAAGCGCTACATCGTGGAAGGTTGCATCTTCCATCTGACCGCTGTAATCCTTATAGAGTATCTGCTTGCCCTCGTAGTATGGGTCGTCCATTAACTGCCAGCCCTCGCTCTGGAGATGCTTGGTATCATCATTGAGATAACGGATATCGAACAACTTGTTACCTATACCATAACCCATCTGGTTATCTACAGAAGCGGCACTTGGAGCATTATTGGTATAACGCTTGTAACCCAAGCGGTTGTAGTAGATGTAATCATGTGCATTGAGGAAATCGTAACCCTGACGGGAGAAGTTCATACCGAGCTTAGCCTTGTAGTTAACTGTGGTCTTACCAGCCTGACCGTTCTTGGTCTGAACCAGAATAACACCACCGTTAGCACGAGCACCGTAGATAGCGGTAGAAGCGGCATCCTTCAACACCTGGATTGACTCGATGTCTGAAGGGTTGATATCGCTCAAGCTCTCGCGGATGATACCATCCACAACAATCAAGGCGCCATTGTGTCCACCCGTGATAGAAGCACCACCACGGAGAGTGATGTTAGGGCTTGCACCTGGCTGACCAGACTCGCTGATTACGCGGAGACCTGTCACTGTACCCTGCAATGCATTACCCACGTTGCTGACAGCAGCCTTCTCCAATACCTTATTATCCATCTTTGAGATAGCAGTGGTCAATGTGGCACGCTTCTGCTGACCACCGTAACCTGTAACCACTACCTCGGCAAGCACCTGCTTGTTTTCGCTCATTGTTACGTTGAGAGGCTGACCCTCGAACTTGATCTCCTGAGTATCGAATCCGATATAAGAGATGACGATGATGTCGCCCTTCTTCACGTTGCTCAAAGAGAACTTACCGTCCAAGTCGGTAACAACACCATTGGAAGTACCCTTCACGAGTACAGAAGCACCGATAACGGTCTCTCCAAGGTCATCAACAACCACACCTGTACAGGTAGAGGTCTGCTGCGTGGCACTCATTGCCAAGCTACTAGTACCTGCGAATGCTGGCGAAGCGCCCATGCATCCCAAAGATACGGCCATGACTAATTGCTTCAAATCTGAGTTCATGTTTATAAGTTGATAATTAGTTAATATTATTATTTGTATCTATTGTTCGTTATTTGGCCAACGTTCAATTTCATAAATCGAATGTCGTAATAGTCATCAGGTTGGGTTTTAGGATCTTTTCTGAAAGCATTCTCCTCCAGGAGGAAGAAGATGCTGCCATCCTTGCCCTGAACCATGGTAGAATAGGCTGAAGTGGTATTGCTCAGCTGATAGCAGCCTTCCCAGTTCTTGGCAATCGCCTCTGGGGTAGCGTAATCAGCAGGATTCTCCAATGCCTTGTAGTAGATACCTACGTTGTTACGGCCTGGACCTACCGGAACACTCTGAAGCAACAGCTTTACCTTCTTGCCATTCTTCTTGGCATCCACTATGAGAACCTCGCCATTGCAAGAGTTCTTGTGAGCAGCAACACCCATATTCTTGGCATCAGAAGCTATTACCTTGCCCCAAGAGCCTGTGGCAGTCTTCTTATCCTCATAAGTATAGATGTTGATGTGGCGTCCGCCCATCGCACGACTGCTGAGCAATACATTGCCGTTTGGCAATTCCTCGATCTTAGCCTCATCTCCGTGAGGAGCAGCCTCAGCTACATTCTTGCCCAAAACACTCCAAGTCTGACCGAAGTCATCGCTATAGAGAATGCGGTTACCGCTGCGGGTACACAACACGGTATAGACACGATAATACTTGCCTACCTTGATCTGCTTACTCTGACAGATTCTACCACTGGTAAAGAAGGCTGATTCCACTTCTGGGATGAGGTCGTAAATCTGCTTGGTCACTTCCTCGCCATACCATGTCTTACCCTCGTCGTCGCTATAGTATCTACCCATCATCAGGAGATTGCCACGCTTTGACTCCCAATAGCCGATGCCGCCCGATGCACACATCAGGAGGATTCTGCCGCTCTTCTTATCTACTACGACAGCCGCATCGCCATGGGCGCAGTCGAAACTGGTAGCAATACCGTTTCCACCCTTTGCCACCATCTGCTCTGGAGAGCTCCAGGTAGCGCCCTTGTCCATACTGGTCTTCATCACGATGTCGAGATGACGGCCGCCACCGATATCTCTGTTGTGATAACGATGATCGGTAAATGCAATCAACTTACCCGACTTGCACTCTACGATGGCAGGAATACGATACTGTGCATCCTTGTTAGAGAAGACGGTGATGCCACCCTGAGCGTTCACAGCCTGTGTCTCAACAGCCATAGCAGGGGTTGCAGCAGCAACCTGTGCAGGCATCATCAGGGAAATACCCATGGTAGCAAGACACAATGCCTTGCTTATATTTGCTGAAAAAATCATATTTTTACTATTTAGATTTTCTATTACTTATATTTAATACAAATCAGATACTGTTTCTGCCAGAGAGAACTGATAGAGGAATTCAACATATTCACGAACAACGGCTTCTGCAAACATCTTGCCCTTTTCGACTGTAGCCAAAGCTGGATTTCCGATACCGGTATCCGTTGATACCATCGACCAGTTGCGAGGAATCCAGACCTTTCCGCTATTCAATGCAGGAATTCTGAATCCCCTGGCTGCACCTTCGCCAGCTTCTTTCAAGTTCACCAACTCAGGATGATAATGCATCATCACAGAAGTCTCCACTTCATCAGCATGATCACCTGGCTGTTCGAAGAAATCTTTTGGATTGCTCATCTTGAACCACTCACTGGAAGCAATGATGAAATCAGGAAAATCCACAGCCAGATCACGAATCATATTCTTGAAGGTGTTTCCTCCATGACCATTCACGATGAGGAGTTTCTTGATTCCCTGATGCTGCAACGCTTCTACGATATCCTGCAGAATTGCCTTCTGAGTCTCATATCGGTAATGGATACAGAAAGCCACATCACGCTGTCCGGGATTCTGGGCACCCATAGCCACAGGAGGAAGCACCATGCAATTCACGCCTTTGTCGGCAGCAAGCTGTACGGCAGCATCCACTGCGATGCTATGTGATAAGATACAATCAGTAAGATATGGCAGATGCAGGTTATGAGGCTCTGTTGCTCCCCATGGCAGGATCGCCATCTGATACTGATTGTTTCTTACGGTGCCCAGATTCGATATACACAAATCTAAGTTCTTGTTCATATTTTTATTCTTTGTTCAAAATCTCCTGGCACAGAGAGTATGCCTTGATCATCATTCTCGGAATGTGGAACGGTCCCTTGAAGAGATTACCCTTGGCAGGCTGTGCCACGGTTCCGTCTCTGTGCAGATAACCATACCACTCGCCGAACTCGGCATCTGGGAAGTGGGCGTAGGTCCACTCGCTGATGCGCTGATGCTTGTATATATACTCATCATCACCTGTTGCCAGATAAGCATAGAGAGAAGCGATGATGGTTTCGGTCTGTGGCCACCAGAACTTCATATCCTGTGAATAATCCTGCGAAGGAAGATTCCTGCAGTCTCTGAAGTTGATGATGCCGCCATACTGCTTGTCCCATCCCCAGTCCCAAGACCAGTCGAAGATCTGCAGCGCCATATCGGTTATCTCCTTGTCCCAGCCTCTCTGCTTTGCCTCTTCCATGATGAACCATGAAGTCTCGATGCAATGACCCGGGTTGATGGTGCGGCCCATACAGGTATCCACAAATTCACCGTTCATGCCCACCGTCTCCAGAAGACACTTGAACTCCGGGTGGATAAAGTACTTCTTCAATTTGGCGATTGACTCATCAATCTGCTCGGTGAGCTTAGGGTCGTTGATAACCTTGCGGATGCATGAACCCACGTTGATGAGAATCATGATGATGCTGTGGCTCTGCAACTGCACTGATTCCTCGAACTTTGGAGCCAGGATGCCTGGTGTGGTGAGGAAGCGCTGGGTGTCCTTGAAAATCTGCAGGGCACGCTCGGCATACTTCTGGTCGCCTGTAGCCAGGGCATACTCTGACATCGCAATGGCTGCGAAGGTTTCAGAGAATACGTAGCGGCGCATACGCAATGGCTTGCCCTCGGCTGTAACAGAGAAGTACATTCTTCCATTCTCGTCGAAACAATGCTTCTCGATGAAGTCGAGGGTGCTCTTCGCAGCCTCCAGCCACATCGGGTTCTTTTCTACATTATTATATGCATAGGAGCATATAAAAGCGAATCGACCCTGGAACCATACCGACTTGGTGGAGTCTATCAGACTTCCGTCTCTATCCACACAAGTATAGACACCACCGTTCACCTTATCCCATCCATGCTCCATCCAGAAAGGCATGATATTCTGAGTTAAGTCGTTCTTGTAGGATTCAGCCCACTGCTTGATATATTCTTTAATATTCATTCTTATTGATTTAGTGGAGATGATTGAAATTAAAACTTATTGCAACGCTCGAAGAAGTTGATAGCTTCCAACTCTTTCTTCATTGCCTGCTCTTCCTCATCGGTCATGTTGCGGAATGGAGTACGGTTTGGCCCCAAATCGAAGCCCATCAGCTTCATGATACGCTTACCGCCCACGATGTTACCACGGTAGTGGCAGATCACGTTGATAACCTCCTGAGCGAAGTTCTGCTTCTCGCGTGCAGTCTCGATGTCGCCGTTCTTCCAAGCATCGATGATACCAACCAGTTCCTTACCATTGTAGTTGGTTGTTCCGCCGATGCCACCCTGTGCACCGCCCTGAGCCAAGCTAGGGAGGATGGTCTCATCCTGACCGTGGAGCATATCGTACTTGCCATCCTTGTAGAGGCGGCACTGGTTATACTCGTAGAGACTCTCGAAGGTATATTTGATACCAGCGAAGTTAGGAATGCGTCCATCTACAGCCTTCAGCAAGTCGAGCATTGGCAGGTAAGCGCCATTGAATGCAGGAATGTGGTAGTAGTAGAAAGGAAGCTCTGGTGCAGCAGAAGCAATCTCCTCGCAATACTTCACCAGTTCCTCGATGCGACCGATATGTGGAAATGGAGGAGCCATTGAACCGATACCCCAAACACCCAACTTCTGAGCATGCTCTGCAAGGCGACGACTCTCACGGAGGCAGCAGCTGCCCACATGAACGATAATCTTGAAGTCCTTTGGAGCCACCGCTACCCATCTCTCGGCGAGAAGCATTCTCTCCTCGGTGGTCAGCATGTAACCCTCACCAGAAGAGCCGTTGATGAACACGCCCTTCAGACCATTTTTCTGAAGCATCTTGGCATAAGCCTCGATAGGTTCCAAGTTCACATCACCGTTGGCATAAAAAGGAGTGAACGGTGCATCAATGAGTCCAATGATTTTTTCCATAATCAAAAATATTTTATACGTTAATTATATGATTCTTAATTCTTTATTCTAAATGATCTGCCGTTGGCAGATGCTTTCGATTTATTCCAGATTATCTGTCTTTGGTTTCAGGCAGACAAGCTGGAGTGTCAGTGCAGCTATCACCACGATGCCGAGTACGGCGAAGGCAAAGCCCAGGTTGCCGCCATCAGAGCACTTACCCATCACCTGTGTAACCATGGCTCCGGCAAATACGCCCACCATATTCATGATACCGTATGCTGTGGCTCTGTACTTTGCCGAGATAATCTGGCAGAGGATTGGCATATTGTTGGCATCAAACATACCGAAACCGATACCGAAGAGCAAGCCTGCTCCTACGATGGCTACCAGACTGTGACCGAAGCCGAGGAGGAAGAGCGCAGGAATGGTCATACCCAAACCGATGGCACTGGTATAGACACGGCCACGGATGTTCTTCTGTACCCACTTGTCTGAAAGCACACCTCCGAAAAGTACACCATGCAATGAAGATACGGCGATGGTGATGGTTGACATCGGACCCGCCTGCGACATTGGGATGCCCAAATTCTCAGCAAACAAGGTAGGGAGCCAGTTCTTGGTTGCCCAACCTGGGAGAGAAGGTACTGCAAAATAGAAGAGGATAACCCAGAATGCCCAGGTAGAAAGTACTACCGACAAACCCTGGAACAGTCCACCCTTGGCAGGTTTTGCCTGTTGCACAGGAGCTACATTCACCGCATCCTTATCCTTATCATGCAACAAAAGGAGCAACACTACAGAATAAGCGATTCCGAGAATTCCGAACCAGTGGAAAGTAGTGTGCCAAGAGAAGGCAGCAGCCACTGTAGCACCAAATCCTCCGATAGCCTGACCCACATACAAACCTGTCATGTGAACGCCGATGGCTAGAGATCTTGATTTGCCCTCATGCCAATCGGCAATCAGCGACAAAGCAGAAGGAATGTAGAGGGCTTCACTGATACCCATCAAAGCTCTGAGCATGTAGAGCTGGTTGAAACTGGAAGCATAACCCATCAGGTAAGTCACAAGAGACCAGACGAAGAGGCTGCCTACTACTAATTTTTTACGGCTGATTCTATCTGCCACGATTCCGGCGAATGGACTCACGATACCATACACCCAAAGAAAAACTGCCATCAAAGCTCCAAAAGCTTCAGCTTGCTGCAACTCCACGATGTCTGCCTTCATTTCCGCCTGCATGGTGGAAAGCATCTGGCGGTCCATATAGTTGAGGAGAGCCACTACCCAAAGGAGAGCTACAACCAACCAAGGATAAAACTTTTTATTTTTCATTACTCGACTGTTAGTTTTGTTATTCGGGTGCAAATATACAACAAAATTAATTATCTGCCAAATTTTGATAAACTTATTTTCATTATTATCATTAAATAAATTAGTTTAATTATTTATTATATCCTTTTTCTACATAATACCTTATTATATATATAAAAAGAGAGCTTGTGTAATCCAAAAACTATTAAAAGGCAGGAAATCAATCCAAAGTAGCTCGGAAGCAAGGTAAAAACAGCAAGAAAAAGACTAAAATATCATTTTCTTTTAAATATTTAGATTAATTAACTTAGAAATATTAATAAAACGAATTTATTTATTTAACTTTGCAGCATAAAATAATTAATTAAGAGATCTCTATATGTTAAAAGACATCATCAATCATAAAAAATGGTCTGCGTCAAAGTCTGCCCTCCTCAACCAATTCATTGAACACGGTGGGCAAACTATTGCTGAGCTCTCCAAGAATTTGGGGGTCAGCGTTCCATATACCACCAAGACACTGAACGAACTCATCGAAATCGGGTTGGTGCAAACGACAGGCAAAAGAGACAACTATTCTAAGAGAGCGCCTAAGATATACGACCTTATCGCTACCTCTGGATATTTTCTCGGAATAGATACCGGAAAAGATAATCTCACCTTCGGCATCTGCGACTTCTGCGGCAATATGATTGCAGACCCGGTAAAGATTGACATTGACTATAAAGACAACTTGGAATGCTTCGAAACCTTCATTAAATCCATCAACAGCTTTGTTGAAAAATCGGGCATTGACAAAAGCCAGATCAAGAATGCCTGCATGAGCATTGGAGGACGAGTGAATCCGGAAATAGGCTGTGCCTATAATTACTTCTCCTGCCTAGGAAAACCTTTGGCTGAGACAATGTCTGAAAAACTCGGACTTCCTTTCTGTATTGACAACGACACCCGATGCATGACATACGGAGAAAGTCTCAAGGGAGTTTGCAAGGGAATCAAGAACGTAGTCTTCGTCAATGTGAGCTGGGGCATCGGCATCGGAATCATCATCGACGGCAAACTGTACCAGGGCAAGTCGGGCTTCTCGGGAGAAATCGGTCACATGCACATATATAATAATGACATCATCTGCCACTGCGGAAAAACAGGATGCATGGAAACTGAAACATCAGGCTCTGCACTGCTCCGAAAGATGAACCAGAAGCTGCAGGAAGGAGGAACCTCCGTGCTCACCGACAAGGTGATGAAACAGCACCAGGAACTCACCCTCCAGGACATAATGGATGCCATCCAGAAGGAAGACGTGCTCAGCATCGAATCACTGCAGAGAATGGCTGTGGAGCTGGGAACAAATCTCGCAGGAATCATCAACACCTTCAATCCGGAAATGCTCGTCATCGGAGGCGACCTCTCAGTTACCGGTGACTATCTTACCCAGCCTATCTGCATGGGTATCAAGAAATTCTCACTCAATATGGTTAGTGAAGACTCACAAATCGTAACATCTGCCTTAAAAGACCATGCAGGACTGATAGGAGCCTGCCTCATGGCAAGAAGCAAAATATTACAAGGACATTCTTAAGAAAGAAAGAAAGAAATAAATAACTATTCAACTATTCATTACACAATTTAAACATGATGAAACAAAACGAGAAACCGTTTGTTATCGCCCTCGACCTGGGTGGAACGAATTCAGTGTTCGGCATCGTTGACAGTAGCGGAGAAATCAAAGCATCTACCTCTATCAAGACACAAGCCTATACAACAGTAGAAGAGTATGTCGCTGCTTCATGCCAGGCAGTGATGACTATCGTAGAAGAAACAGGTGGCATGGAGAACATCAAGGCAATGGGAATAGGAGCTCCTAGCGCCAACTACTATCGAGGAACGATAGAGAACGCTGCCAACCTGGTTTGGGGCAAGGGAATCGTACCTCTGGCAAAGCTCTTCGAGGATAAGCTCGGTGTTCCAGTAGCTCTCACCAACGATGCCAACGCTGCTGCGCTCGGCGAGAAATGGTATGGTGTGGCACAGGGCATGAACAACTTCGTAGAAATCACCCTGGGTACAGGTGTAGGCTCCGGCATTGTTGTCAACGGTCAGTTGCTCTACGGATGCGATGGCTTCGCAGGAGAATTGGGTCACATGATTGTGACACCGGTAAACGGACGTCCTTGCGGATGTGGAAGAAGTGGATGTCTGGAGACATACTGCTCTGCAACAGGAGTGGTAAGAACAGCCAAGGAAATGCTTGCCAACAATCCTGACACAACTTCCAGCCTTAAGAACATTCCTCTTGACAAGCTTACCTCTCTGGATATCTACAATGAGGCTATGAAGCAGGACGAGCTCGCTCTGCAGATTTTTAAACAGACCGGTGAAATGATCGGTGAGGCATGTGCCAATGTTGCTACCGTACTCAGCCCTGAAGCATTCATCTTCTTCGGAGGTCTGGCTAATGCAGGCGACCTGCTGATGAATCCTATCAAGGAAGCATACGAAAAGCACGTACTAAGTCTGTATCAGGGTAAGGCTAAGTTCCTTATCAGCGGACTGAAGGGTGCATCGGCTGCCGTCTTGGGAGCATCAGCCATGGCTTGGGAAATATAATCAACATTTAAATAAAAACAACCAAAAAACATTTTGCAATTATGCGCGTAATTATCGAAAAGAATTACGATGAGTTGTCACGTTGGGCAGCTCGTCACGTTGTGGAGACTATCAAGGCTTTCCACCCAACAGCAGAGAAACCATTCGTATTGGGTTTGCCTACAGGTTCTTCACCAATGGGTATGTATGCTGAAATCGTCAAGGCTGTCAAGGCTGGCGAAGTTTCTTTCAAGCATGTACTCACCTTCAACATGGACGAATACGTAGGTCTTCCAGAGTCTCACCCAGAGAGCTACCATTCATTTATGGCTCGCAACCTCTTCGATCACATCGACTGCCCTAAGGAGAACATCCATATCCTGAACGGCAACGCTGAGAACCTGGAGGAAGAGTGTGCACACTATGAGCAGATGATTGCTGAGGCTGGCGGCATCGACCTTTTCATCGGAGGTATCGGTCCTGATGGCCACATCGCTTTCAACGAGCCTTTCTCTTCACTCAACTCTCTTACCCGTGTGAAGACTTTGACAACTGATACCCGTATCGCTAACTCCCGTTTCTTCGACGGCGATATGAACAAGGTTCCTAGCACAGCGCTCACCGTAGGTGTTGGCACTGTTATGGCTGCAAAGGAAGTGATGATTCTCTGCAACGGCCACAGCAAGGCACGTGCTCTCCAGGCTGCTATCGAGGGTCCTGTTACCCAGGCTTGGACTATCAGTGCTTTGCAGACTCACAAGCACGGCATCATCGTTTGCGATGAGAGCGCTACCGACGAATTGAAGGTTAGTACTTACAAGTACTTCAAGGATATCGAGAAAGACAATCTGTAAAAAACAGATAGTATCTGAATTCATACATTGTACAAGAAAAAAAGGTTGGCGTCCTTCTGCTGAGAGGCAGGAGGGCGTTTTTTGTTGAGAAGAGCTTTTTCTTTGAGATGTTTTTTATTGAGATAGGCTTTTTATTGAGCAAAAGCTTGGAAAATAGTAAGAAAAGCCGTACCTTTGCAAACAAAAAAGCAAAACTACGGATATGAAAAGAATCAAAATGCCACTATTGGCAAGAATCATCATTGCCATCCTGCTGGGCGTAGTCTTCGGCAATTTCTTCAATGAAGCAGCCGTCAGAGCGTTTCTCACCTTCAACGGAATCTTCAGCCAGTTTCTTGGCTTCATGATACCGCTCATTATCATCGGTCTCGTAACACCAGCCATTGCCGATATCGGACATGGAGCCGGCAAACTCCTCCTTGCCACCGTGGGCATCGCCTTTGCTGATACCATCCTGGCAGGTCTACTAGCCTATGGCACAGGCTCTGCTCTCTTTCCACACATGATTGCCAACTCGGCCCATGTGGCAGTAGACAAAGTGGAAGAACTCAAACCCTTCTTCGAAATCAAGATACCTGCCATGGTAGATGTGATGAGTGCCCTCGTGTTCTCGTTCATCGCCGGACTGGGCATTGCCCATAAAGGCAGCCGCACCATGCAAAAGATATTCCAGGAATTCAAGGAAATCGTTTCCGGTGTCATCGCCAAAGTCATCATCCCCCTCCTCCCCCTTTACATCTTCGGCATTTTCCTGGGCATGACTTTCTCGGGCGAAGCATACCATATTCTGCTCGTCTTCGCTCAGATTATCCTCGTGATTCTCGTGCTCCATATCGTGATATTACTTTACGAATATCTGTTGGCAGGCGGCTTAACCCATAAGAATCCGTTCAAGCTGCTGCTCAATATGTTACCAGCCTACTTCACAGCACTGGGCACCTCCTCATCGGCAGCCACTATCCCGGTAACATTGAAGCAGACCTTGAAAAACGGTGTCACCGATGGCATTGCCGGATTCACCATTCCGCTCTGTGCCACCATCCATCTCTCGGGTTCAATGATGAAGATTACCTGCTGTGCGCTAACCATCTGTCTCATCAATGGTATGCCGTGCAATCTCCCTCTCTTTCTCAATTTCATCTTCGTGCTCGCCATCTGCATGGTAGCTGCTCCGGGAGTTCCGGGAGGAGCCGTGATGGCAGCGCTCGGTCCGCTAGCCTCTGTTTTGGGTTTCAATGCTGATATGCAGGCGCTTATGATAGCCCTCTATATTGCGATGGACAGTTTCGGCACCGCCTGCAATGTAACGGGCGATGGTGCCATTGCCGTAGTTGTGGATCAGATATTCAGAAAGGAACAATAAAAAATAAAAAGGTGTGTCATTAGTCCATGACACACCTTTTTTATTTTATCATCTTGAAAACTTAGAATTTAATCCAGGTCAGCTTCTTCCATATTCCCTCGAAAGGACCGTGGGAGTGATACTTGAGCCAGAGGTTAGAGAACAGACATTGTACTACCACCATGGCGATGCCCACAAAGAAGGCGTAGGTGATGCCGAGCTTCGTCTGAAGATTGAAACCATAATAGGCAAACAGTCCGCAACCGATGATAGACTGGAGGAAGTAGTTGGTCAGACTCATCTTACCAAACTGGCGCAGGAACGACAATCCCTTTCTGAACCATTCCTTACCGTACCACAGCAATACGAAACCTGAAACTACAAACGAGAGGATGAAGAAGTTGTAGATAGGATAAAGCCAACTGTTCCATGTTTCCATATGGCGCACATCAGCGATGCCTCCCACAATCAATACCAGGATGGAAACCGCCAGCACCTTTTTCCACAAAGCCAGGTTGTTGTTCTCATTGTAGAACCAACGCTTTCTTCCCACCAGCATTCCGAGTATGAAGAGGCAGATGGTCTGCGTATGTCTTCCCTTCATCATGCACCAGTAATAGGTAGCCACCTGTCCGTATCGCAGGTTTCCATAGGCATTCTCCAGGAAACTGCCGTGCTGATGACCATGATACATATTTCCATACACCTCTCCCAATGCCGATGCATCTACCTGCCATCCGGTAATGAGGGAATAGATTTCTATCGGTTGGATAAAGAGGAAGGCAACCACCCACCAGAGCCATTTGGTAGGAAGATAGCTCAATGGGATGAGAACCAGACCATAGATGGCATAAGAGAAGAGAATGTCGCCATCGAAAAAGGCGGTGTTCACAATACCGAGCATTGCCAGGAGGAACATTCGCCAGGCGAATCTACCCGAAAAGCAATTTCCTCGCTGCTGCTGGTTATCGTTCATGATGAAGAAACTCAATCCGAAAAGCAGGGCAAAAATGCCATACATCTTTCCCGACAGCAGCAATGCCAGCACATCTGCCATCCAATCATCACAACCCAGCGTATAAGCATGTTCGAGGCTTCCGTCATACATATTGAAATGCTCCACGGAGTGATAGAGAATAATACCAGCCACTGCCAATCCTCGCAAGGCATCAGCCACGTCAATACGGCTGTTTTTCAATCCTAATGTCTTGTAAAAATTCATTTCGATTTTGTAAGTTAGTTATTATTAGCCCACAAAGGTATAACATTTTATTGGAAAAAGCGAATAAATCAGCCTTTTCCTAAGTTATTCGTCAGAAAAAGTGTGGGAATTTGTTGATTATTCGTTAGAAAAAGTGTGGAGTTCTTGCGATTATTCATCAGAAAAAATGCAAATTAACACAAAATTATTTAACGAATAAAAGCTTCGATTCTGACATATCCGTCAGAACCGAAGTGCAAGCCAATCATCCAACTTCACGTTCTGGAAGGTATGGATGCCCAGCTTCTCGGCAGCCTCGCAGTTTTCCTTCAGATCATCGATGAAAAGGGTTTCGTCGGGATGGATGTTCGCCTGCCTGATTACCTCCTCATAGATGTGGGCATCAGGTTTTGCCAGATGCATTCGCTGAGAGAGGAAACAGTGCTCGAAATAATCCTCTACCCCATAGTTCTGATAAGGGAAGAGATGCTCCACGCAATAATCCCAATGTACATCAATGGTATTACTCAGGAGGAAGAGACGATAGCCAGCCTTCTTCAACTGCAGGAGTCGTTCCTTTTTCTCATCAGGAATCTCCACCAGCATCTTGTTGGCAGCATCGATGATTTCTTCATTCGTCACATCAGTCCCAGTCAACTCGCGGGCTGCATCGCAGAACGCTTCGGTGGTAATCATTCCCACACCCAGTTTGCTCATCAGCTTCATCCCCTCACTCTGAGGATTCGGATTAGCCAACTCCCCCATTCCTATCGCCTTGAAAGCCTCGATGCATCCTTCCGGATTGAGCTTCACCAAGACATTACCTAAATCGAATATGATATTCTTGTATTGCATAATCTATACCTTATTTTAAATCGCACTTTTAATCCTCAATCAGATACTTACTGCAAAAGTACAGTAAATTTGGGAGAGAACAAATGATTTAGGGAAGGAATGCATGGATTATAACATTTATTAGTAAAAGAAGAAAGCTTATAATCAGGAAAAGTTTTTCCTAATATAATGCCACTATTGCCACGCAATTAGATAACCATTTGGTATTTAATCATTTAAGCGTGGCAATAAGGGCATTTTTTATTGCCACCTATTGCCACCTAATGCCACGCAAGGGCAAAAAACCGGGGATTCTCTGAGGAAAAGACACAATAATATCGAAGAAAAGACTATTTTTTCGACGAAAAACATTAAAAAAGTGGAGAAAAGACTTGCACTTGCCAACATTTTTTGTATCTTTGCACTCAGTAGGAAAAGTTCCTGCCGATTCCACCTAGAAGCTTATGACTCCTGTGAAACCACTTTTTATACTTAGAAAACCATAAGCTAATGACACAAGCAGATTTAGTAAGGCTTTACTTCGCTAAAGGAGTTGTTTACAACTCATGGAGCTATTGCTTCAACGAGCAATGCCCCCTGGCACAGGAATGTGCACACTATCTATCCGTAACTTACAAGAATCCGGAACAGACCAATGGTTACGCCATCTATCCCGATGCCTATCACGACAAGAAATGCGAACATTTCCTGCAACTCCGTCTGATGAAAATGGCATACGGATTTGAGAAGATTCTTGACGAACTGAAACGCAAAGATGAAGGAAGTTTCAGAGTACACATGACTTCCTACTTCGGAAGCAGCACTTCATACTATCGCTATAAATTAGGACAAACTGGTCTCGTTCCAGAACAGCAACAGTACATCCTGCAATGGTGTAAAGGACGTGGATACACCAATATGAGGTTCGACCGATATACAGAAGAGGTTAACTACTGATAGCCAGTGCCCATGAGGGTCTGTACCCACGGCCATGAGCAACTGTGCCCGAGACGATAAGGAAATACAACCACGGACATGAGGACTCATACCCGAGACTACGAGGACTTTTACCCGACACCGACGGGCAAAAGTACCCAACGCCTTGGGCAAAACTGGGCAAAGTCTCGGGTTAATATCCCTGATACCTGGAAGCAGAATCCAGGTCGTCAGTTGCACCCGGAAAGCAATGCTATTAATAACCACAAGTAACATCATATCAATAATTTAGCAGAAGTATGAAGTTTACCATTACAAGAATCAACAGACAGAACAAGTTGATGGTCAGTACGAAAACCGTTGACAGTTTTCTAGAGCGCATCGCCAAGGACGATGCCAAGGAAAGTGTCGCCAGATTCAGAATGAGCGTGCCGCTGATGGAAGGCGATTACCAGTACTATAAAGGCATCAGAGAATGGCAACACGTTTATCCTGCCGCTGAATTCAGCAAGGACGAAAGTGGCAATCTCGTCTTTCAGAAATCGAACGGACTCGTGATACTCCACTTCACCAATCTCATGACGAATCAGGAAAAAGATGCCACCAAGACTGCCGCAAGTCTGCTGCCGATGACCTTCGCTGCTATCGAAGGAGCCGACGGAAGAAGCCTAATCGTACTCGTCAGCATCTGTAACAAAGAAGGAAAAATCCCGACAAAAGAGGAAGAAGCAGATTTACTCTACCAATCAGCCTACGAACAGGTAAAGACGCTCTATCAGGCGCAGGTTCATGCTACCATCAAACCAGAAAAGCCATCCCTGGAATCAAACTTCATGCTTACGATGGATGCTTCACCTTATTATAACAATAAGGCGGTGGCGATGCGCATTGCCTCAAACCAGCTTGCGGTAGCCACAGCACCCAAAAGCATCGACGACCTGAAAGCCTACGATGATTATGAGTTTCTCTATCGCAAGGCAGCAGAAGAGACGATGACAGACATGAAAAAAGTCAACATCTCATGGAAGAACGACAACGACCGATTCTTAGCCTGCCTCTCAGCCATCGCCAGCAAGCTCTGCGTCATGGGTCTCAGCGAAGAAGAAACCTTTGTCCACATTCGCCGCAACAACTGGAACAAGGTGGCAGAAGAGCAACTCCGTCAGATTGTGGGCACTGCTTACGATTCCCATTCCACAGACAAGAGGATGGAGAAATCAGCCTCAGCCAGAAAAGGACGTGCCGACATTCTGCAGATGATCAACTATCTGGAAAGCCGTTACCAGTTCCGCTACAATACCGTGATGAAATACACCGAATACCGTCCCAACAATTCATGGATAGGCGATTTCAAGCCGGTGGATGCGCGCGTGCAGAAGAGCATGACGCTGGCTGTTCAGATAGCAGACATCCACGTAAGCATCAAGGACGTAAGAAATTTTCTGGAGTCAGACCGCATCAGAAACTACAGTCCGATAGAGTCCTATCTCTATGACTGTCTGGGAAAATGGGACGGCAAGGACCGCATCCGTGCCCTGGCTCGGACCGTACCCACCAACAATCCACACTGGGAAGACTGGTTTTACACCTGGTTCCTGGGAATGGTAGACCAGTGGCGCGGCGTATATCGCAAACAATATGGCAACAGCACCATGCCACTTCTCATCTCCAAGCAGGGTTACAACAAGAGCACCTTCTGCCGCCGTCTGATTCCTGCCGAATTATCCTGGGGCTTCACCGACAATATGATTCTGTCAGAAAAGCGTCAGGTACTGCAGGCAATGTCACAATTTCTGCTCATCAATCTCGATGAGTTCAATCAGATTTCGCCACAGGTTCAACAGGGTTTTCTGAAGAATCTGCTGCAGTTGCCAACGGTAAAAATCAAGCCGCCGTACGGTAGCCATGTTGAGGAGTTTCCTCGTCTCGCCTCCTTCATCGCCACGAGCAACATGACGGACATTCTTTCCGACCCATCCGGCAACCGCCGTTTCCTGGGAGTAGAACTGACGGGACCTATCGATGTGAGTGGCAGACTGAACTATGAGCAGCTTTATGCGCAGGCGATGCAAGCTCTGGAGCGTGGCGAAAAATCCTATTTCGACGCCAAGGAAACTGCCATCATCATGCAACATAACAGACAATTTGAGCAGATTTCCCCTATCAAGCAATGTTTTCTGCAGGTTTTCGAGCCTGCAAGTACCCTAGAAAATGGCGAATATCTGATGACAGCCGCCATTTTCGACATTTTGAAGCAGAAATTCGGCTCCTCCCTCCAGGTTTCGAGTATACAGAAATTGGGCAGAGAGCTCCAGAATATCGAAGGATTGAAGAACCGAAGAACAAGATTTGGCACTGAGTATCTGGTAGTTAAAAAATAACCCACTCATTTCCTTATAAAAAAGAGCGTGGCAATGCGTGGCATTAAGTGGCAATAAAAATACCGCTTATTGCCACGCATTATTCACTTATAATCAGAGAGTTAAAGGCATTGGTGATAGATGTGGCAATAAAAACAGAAAAACATTTTTTATTCGTTATGACGTACAACCAATGTAAGTTAGGCAAAAACCATTAATAGAAAATGTCTATAATAAAATAGCCAATAACTTTCGTTTATCTATCATAAAAACCGTAACTTTGCACCAGAATTTTAAACGAAACAAGAATAATGATGGAAACAAGAAAAGAAATTGCAGCAGAAAAGAAGCGTTGTGGATCACACAACTGCACCCAGGCAGTGGTTTGTACCTATTATGATTATACGGGTATAGATGAAGAGACACTTAGAAATGTGGGCAATGCCTTTGCGGCAGGAATGGGTAATATGGAAGGTACCTGCGGTGCCCTAGTAGGAGCGGGAGTAGTATTAGGCCTTGCCACAAAGGATAAGGCTAAGTCTGTCAAGGCGATGCGACAGATTATGACTCAATTCCAGCAACGCAACGGGGCTACCCAATGCAAACTTCTCAAAGGGGTGGGCACAGGTAAGATACTCAGAGAATGCCCACTCTGCGTAGCGGATGCGGCAGAACTGCTGGAAGAACAATTGGATAAACTAACCGATAAGTAGAAGGCAATGGCAAAATACAAGGCGCAAAGCGAGCACGTTCAAGGCAAGATAAGCCCTGTACTTGACTGATGATATAAACAGAATAACGATATGAATTTACAGCAACTGAAATATATTGTGGCACTCAACCGCTTTCGCAATTTTGCGAGAGCGGCAGAGGCTTGTCAGATTTCGTAGCCTACACTCAGTGCCATGCTTGTGAAACTGGAGTATGAGAACATGTGGATTATGAAGGAGGCACAGTGTCTGCGCAACAGTGCCTTTTCGTTCTGCAAGGCGCGCAGCAAGGGTCATCATATCTATGAGGCGGGCAGCATCGAGACCCTGATAAGGATAGTGGATGAGAATGGCGGCTTCATCATCATCCCAGAGATGCACCTCCCTTTTCTGAGTAAGGAACAGCGCAGAAATGTGAGAAAGATAGAGGGAGATTACCTGTCGTAGAGGCGCATATCAATCTATATCAGAGAGGATTTCATCCGTGAGCGTATGCTGAATACCCTTGTCGATACCCTCAAAATGTTTATTCCGGAAGAGATGATGGGAGAAGGCATCAGAAAATACGGCATCAAGCTGTAGGACTTGGCGTCAAAAAGCCCCGATGCGTCTCGCACCAGGGCTTTAAAATGATTTTATTTGTTATGAAGTACAACCATAGTGGTTGACTGCGCCACAAGTCTATGGCGACTTTTGTCTTATGGGGAATGATGGGCCACAGCCTCATTTTCTTCAAACATATTGTAGAACTGGCTTATCTATCAAGAGACCTGCATCAATATTTCCTTTAAGTTTGTCTATACCTTGGCGAATTATCCATTGTTTTGCTATTGCTTATTCCTTAGCTCTTCTATCAAGTCATTTACAATATATGTATCACTCATCAGATGCAAGCCAAGTTCTTTGTCATGTAGCATACGGCAAACATCAGAGTCATAGAATATCTGTAATGCTCTGTCGGTTGATATATGTAACGTATCGGCTAATTGCTTTATGATACGAGCGATTTTATTCCATAATAAAAAGTCCAACATAATTATACCCTTTCGTATGATTTGAACTGCTTTTCCATTATTCTTTTCTTTCCCAATTTTTAAGAGCTTCAACCACATCACTTGCCACAGCTTCCCGGCTCTCGGTATGTAGAGTGTCATAGCAATCTTGGATGAGACTCTTGATTAGCCCCACCTTATCCAATCGCTTTCTCATTTCAGACGGCGATATACCCATTTTTTGTGCCGAAGCCTCGATAGCCAACACCGTAAAGGCGAGGCGTTCGAACTCTGGGTCACTTTTCAGCAACAGTTCTCTATCTTCCATTCTTTACATAATATTGTATTTGGATGCAAATTTATAGATTTTCTCTGATATTCCACTCAATTTCAGAGTTAAATAAAAAAAAACAGCCCGATTTTGCCAAAATCTTGGCTGGTGATGGAAGAAGAATCATAAAAGTAGGAGTAAACAGAGGATTTCCGTGTTGACGAATTTCAATTCCATAAAGGTACGATTAGAACATTCCTTATTGCGAATCGATTCATCAGATGCAATCTATTTCAATTCCATAAAGGTACGATTAGAACTCCAAGCCATATCGTTGTTCGTGGCTCTGATGATATTTCAATTCCATAAAGGTACGATTAGAACGAGCAGATACAATCCACGCTGGAGAGTGACAACCCCATTTCAATTCCATAAAGTTACGATTAGAACTCTGAGCCTACGGGGTGTGTAATTGTTATATGGGATTTCAATTCCATAAAGGTACGATTAGAACATGATTACAAGCATGATAGTAACCATTTTGCTGTAATTTCAATTCCATAAAGGTACGATTAGAACATGTTGGAGATACCGCATTCCATTTTTCTACTTTTTATTTCAATTCCATAAAGGTACGATTAGAACAAAACTATTGATACGCTTTATCCTAGTCGTGTAGAATTTCAATTCCATAAAGGTACGATTAGAACTTTGATGTTTAACGCCTTCGGGCAAAAAAGAAGTAATAATTTCAATTCCATAAAGGTACGATTAGAACTTTACGTTGCCTGATGTTCCAACTACAACAAACTTATTTCAATTCCATAAAGGTACGATTAGAACTTGCCCTCGAAAACTCTAAATAATTGCAATTATGAATTTCAATTCCATAAAGGTACGATTAGAACTTTTGTGATTCCCATCTTGCTGGATACCTCCTCAAATTTCAATTCCATAAAGGTACGATTAGAACCAACCTTCTGCCATTCAAGCCTACAGACTTCTTCAATTTCAATTCCATAAAGGTACGATTAGAACGTATTGTCTTTGATACTAAGGAACATGGTATTATTAATTTCAATTCCATAAAGGTACGATTAGAACATAAGTTACTGGCTCCTCACGATTCGACATCGTGTATTTCAATTCCATAAAGGTACGATTAGAACTCTCCATCCGACTACGATTGTCAGGATGGGGAGTATTTCAATTCCATAAAGGTACGATTAGAACACCTTCATTTGGTTTCAATCAGATTCTCAATGATGAATTTCAATTCCATAAAGGTACGATTAGAACGCAAGCCTCAATCTGCATACGACCATAAGCGTAGTATTTCAATTCCATAAAGGTACGATTAGAACATGGTATCAGGAAGAAAGTTACCATCATTATCTCCATTTCAATTCCATAAAGGTACGATTAGAACGGAAAAAGAATCTGCTTGCAAGTATAATAACCATATTTCAATTCCATAAAGGTACGATTAGAACAGCCTTTACGTTCTTTTTTCGCTCCTTATTAGCATATTTCAATTCCATAAAGGTACGATTAGAACCGGCTGATAATCAGTCATATCTCTAATCTTATATGTTATTTCAATTCCATAAAGGTACGATTAGAACATCGGTTTCACTAATCGTTATATGGAGTATAAGACTGATTTCAATTCCATAAAGGTACGATTAGAACTGTAATTCAGCCAGAATTGATGCACAACTCGTCTCATTTCAATTCCATAAAGGTACGATTAGAACCAACCACTCAAGGTTCGTCTCTTCTATTTGTCGTATTTCAATTCCATAAAGGTACGATTAGAACAGCAGGATAGGGTTGAAGTAAACCTGCAACCGACATTTCAATTCCATAAAGGTACGATTAGAACTTGACTACATTGGCAAGAAATCATCAGATGAAGTCAATTTCAATTCCATAAAGGTACGATTAGAACCTTGCAGGACACCCAGCAACACGACAGCGTATTCAAATTTCAATTCCATAAAGGTACGATTAGAACTCCAGCCTTGATGAGACAGACACGCACGTTCTGCATTTCAATTCCATAAAGGTACGATTAGAACGTGCAACCTATGGGTTTGGCACCCATCGAGACAAATTTCAATTCCATAAAGGTACGATTAGAACCCTCGCCCGCTTGTGCCAGCGCTCAGGGAGAGAAACATTTCAATTCCATAAAGGTACGATTAGAACCTGCCCGACCTTCTGCCCGCCTCTCCCTCCCCGTCATTTCAATTCCATAAAGGTACGATTAGAACAAATTATAGATTAAATCAGTATCTTCGCTGTACTGTATTTCAATTCCATAAAGGTACGATTAGAACTTATCCACTTCTGCCTGGTATCTTTCCTGTGCCTTCATTTCAATTCCATAAAGGTACGATTAGAACTCGGCTTCATTGCCTGGATCATCGTCAGCCTTGCCTAATTTCAATTCCATAAAGGTACGATTAGAACGCAATGCAGGGATACTTACCGTGGCGACATTACGGCTATTTCAATTCCATAAAGGTACGATTAGAACCGTTTCTTGAATGTGTTCTTGATGCATGCAGCTTATATTTCAATTCCATAAAGGTACGATTAGAACACGCTTGATAACAGAAATGTAACGGACGTAGCTGTATTTCAATTCCATAAAGGTACGATTAGAACGTTGTATCTTCCGTATTACAGAACATCGGAAATATCAATTTCAATTCCATAAAGGTACGATTAGAACCAAATAAAACGATACCTTCTACAGCTCGCCCCATATTATTTCAATTCCATAAAGGTACGATTAGAACTATAATAACGCACGCCGTAAATTGTGAAGTATGCGCGATTTCAATTCCATAAAGGTACGATTAGAACGCGCCGGACTTCCTGACGGTGCAGCGTGAACAGGATTTCAATTCCATAAAGGTACGATTAGAACTTTCTTTTAATTGTTAGAAACTCCGATAAATTTTGATTTCAATTCCATAAAGGTACGATTAGAACAATCAGCAACCTGTCATCTCTCAATTGCAGGGACAATATTTCAATTCCATAAAGGTACGATTAGAACTACGTGATTTCTTCCGTTTCTGTAGCCTGCGCTACCATTTCAATTCCATAAAGGTACGATTAGAACCTATCAGTGCTTCTATACTTCCACCATTAATACTATTTCAATTCCATAAAGGTACGATTAGAACTTTAAACAAAGAACTTGCATTCATGCAGAATCAGATTTCAATTCCATAAAGGTACGATTAGAACAGCAACCGGTTATTTCACCTCTTCAAGGTCAAAGATTTCAATTCCATAAAGGTACGATTAGAACTGCCAAAGCTAACGTTTTTGGTACTCGTTCTCATGCTATTTCAATTCCATAAAGGTACGATTAGAACCTTGTTGTCCTAATGACAATACATTAGTCATATCTACATTTCAATTCCATAAAGGTACGATTAGAACCAACCGTTCCACCTTGCTTCTAAAAATCCAATTATATTTCAATTCCATAAAGGTACGATTAGAACTATCGTGATGCTGGTATTAATCCTTATTTTGCATCATTTCAATTCCATAAAGGTACGATTAGAACTTGCAAGTGCATCTATGTGTTGAAAAAAGCGATAGTCTATTTCAATTCCATAAAGGTACGATTAGAACCTTTGTACCATCAGCAAAGAATTCCCAGTTGCTAATTTCAATTCCATAAAGGTACGATTAGAACACGCTGCTGCTGCCGTTCTGTCTGCCAATTCCTCGATTTCAATTCCATAAAGGTACGATTAGAACATACTGCTTTATTCGAACACTCTCGCCAATCCCAAATTTCAATTCCATAAAGGTACGATTAGAACGTAATTCCAATTGACAACAAGAGGCTCTTCTGTAATTTCAATTCCATAAAGGTACGATTAGAACCCGGAGAACTCAGATACACCAAGGAACTTGCAAGATTTCAATTCCATAAAGGTACGATTAGAACTTTGTCTTGCGTATCTCAAGTTATCGAGGATGTCGATTTCAATTCCATAAAGGTACGATTAGAACCCTTGCACCAAACGTCCGCATTATCACGGAATCCTAATTTCAATTCCATAAAGGTACGATTAGAACTTTTTACGGACTTTCTTGCTCTGTTACGCTCCTGTAGATTTCAATTCCATAAAGGTACGATTAGAACTAATTAACGAGCGCACTGAGAAGCAGAATCAAACTATTTCAATTCCATAAAGGTACGATTAGAACGATTAGCCAAATACTGACTTGAATAGTTACCTATATTTCAATTCCATAAAGGTACGATTAGAACGAGCGTTTCGATGTTGTACGTCTCGTTGCCGACAAATCATTTCAATTCCATAAAGGTACGATTAGAACAAGGATGAAGTGAACCATTTGAAGTCGTTGTTTAATTTCAATTCCATAAAGGTACGATTAGAACTTTGTAACACGTTCCGTTGACATGTCCAATTTTATGATATTTCAATTCCATAAAGGTACGATTAGAACTTCTGATAAGCTGCAAGACGGAAAAGGCTCAAAGAATTTCAATTCCATAAAGGTACGATTAGAACCGTAATGTTCATTAGGAAGTACTTCTGTGCATGAAATATTTCAATTCCATAAAGGTACGATTAGAACAGTCGTAGATGACCTTGCAATGCTGGAAGAAGTCGATATTTCAATTCCATAAAGGTACGATTAGAACGCTATTATTATCCGGTAAGCAAGGCTTTCGATTTCGTAATTTCAATTCCATAAAGGTACGATTAGAACCATCGAATCCGCAATAATTGGCATACTTCTGATAGTATTTCAATTCCATAAAGGTACGATTAGAACTTCAACGAGCATACCTTGTAGAAGGCTGATGTGTATTTCAATTCCATAAAGGTACGATTAGAACACAGTACGCCATTGGTAAGATGACTATCAATGAAAATTTCAATTCCATAAAGGTACGATTAGAACTCTTTGTCTTTTGCTCTTTTACAGTCTCGCTAACATTTCAATTCCATAAAGGTACGATTAGAACTTTGCAAACATACTGCTGGAGCCAGCGTTCCCACTGTATTTCAATTCCATAAAGGTACGATTAGAACGAACGTCTTCTCTCGTAATGCTCAACTCTCCGTTATTTCAATTCCATAAAGGTACGATTAGAACAAGAGCGCAGGAGGTGCAGAACGAGTATATCCGCAATTTCAATTCCATAAAGGTACGATTAGAACATCATTGTCTCTACCTCTAGCTAGCAACGCTGCCGCCATTTCAATTCCATAAAGGTACGATTAGAACTGTTGTAAAGCATCAACAGCAGTTTTTATGTAACTTATTTCAATTCCATAAAGGTACGATTAGAACTCGGTGTATTCCGTCATCAACGCACCTACTTCAAGCTTATTTCAATTCCATAAAGGTACGATTAGAACTGGTATCAAGACATCTACTATATACTTCATTGAAGGCATTTCAATTCCATAAAGGTACGATTAGAACCATTTGATACCTTTGGAAAAACACTCTTCCAATTATTTCAATTCCATAAAGGTACGATTAGAACGAACATCACCTGAATTATAGTAATCTGAAATATTGAAATTTCAATTCCATAAAGGTACGATTAGAACGTCTGTCTGACCCCTGCTGATATTATACATTTGAATTTCAATTCCATAAAGGTACGATTAGAACAGACTGCCTTCGTTCTTCCTTTTCTAGTCTCACTATTTCAATTCCATAAAGGTACGATTAGAACATGTGTTTTCAGCAATATATTCTCCTTCCGCAAGATATTTCAATTCCATAAAGGTACGATTAGAACCAACAACAACGTAATATCCCTTGTATTCATCTTTATTTCAATTCCATAAAGGTACGATTAGAACTGGTAGTTCTCCACTACGAAATCGTCCACCATACATTTCAATTCCATAAAGGTACGATTAGAACGTTCGCGTTGCCGTTGTTGAGGTTCAAATTCCACGCGTATTTCAATTCCATAAAGGTACGATTAGAACTTTCTGCAAAGGAACTGGTTAAAGACGGTTATCACGATTTCAATTCCATAAAGGTACGATTAGAACCATCAGAATTTGCATCAAGGCATGCTGCTCAACGATTTCAATTCCATAAAGGTACGATTAGAACACAGAATTTCTATCGCTGCCGGTGATGGTGATTAATTTCAATTCCATAAAGGTACGATTAGAACTATTTCAGGTGGTGCTAGTCTTCTCGGTGGTCTTTTATTTCAATTCCATAAAGGTACGATTAGAACACAGTATGAAATCGGTAAGATGACTATTAATGAAAATTTCAATTCCATAAAGGTACGATTAGAACTGTATGCCTCTCAGAGGGTAAGCAGAAGAGCCAAGGAATTTCAATTCCATAAAGGTACGATTAGAACACGCTTTGATAGATTCCATCAACTCCAAAACATTAATTTCAATTCCATAAAGGTACGATTAGAACATAAGCTCTACCCTCATTTCAACGATTTCCATATTAATTTCAATTCCATAAAGGTACGATTAGAACTATCCCTGCTCAGAAGTCAATCGTAAATCTTACCGATTTCAATTCCATAAAGGTACGATTAGAACCGAAGACTGATGTTGCTCGCCACGGAAAGGAGCTATTTCAATTCCATAAAGGTACGATTAGAACCTGACTTTGAACAACCTGACCTTGCTGCTGACCATTATTTCAATTCCATAAAGGTACGATTAGAACGAGGAGGAAGCGTATCTTAAAGCGAGTCCGAATGACATTTCAATTCCATAAAGGTACGATTAGAACTGTGTCCGCTTACTCTGTTGTAGCATACAATGGATATTTCAATTCCATAAAGGTACGATTAGAACTGCAAAAGAATCCTCATAGCCTATGCCGAAAGCAGTATTTCAATTCCATAAAGGTACGATTAGAACTCCTAACGTAAAGGGAGCGAAGAACGGAGCATATATTTCAATTCCATAAAGGTACGATTAGAACAATGAAAGAGGTAACTTAAAAGAAGTTATTGTTGTATTTCAATTCCATAAAGGTACGATTAGAACCTGTGGTTGGAGATAGCGTTGTTGAAAACTCTTCAATTTCAATTCCATAAAGGTACGATTAGAACTTCCACTGCTGTAAATTCCATTCATTTTGCTGATATTTCAATTCCATAAAGGTACGATTAGAACCTGTCGCCCTTGATGGCATAAACCACCCTCACGCGCTATTTCAATTCCATAAAGGTACGATTAGAACAAATAAGACGACTGTTATTCCCAGACGTGATACAAGATTTCAATTCCATAAAGGTACGATTAGAACAATTACAGCTTCTTAAACCACGTTCTATTCAGTCATATTTCAATTCCATAAAGGTACGATTAGAACTATCAAATGAGCAGTACTTCAGTAAGTTTAAAAAAGATATTTCAATTCCATAAAGGTACGATTAGAACTCCATTCCCAGTTGCTACATCTGTAGCTTCCGTCAATTTCAATTCCATAAAGGTACGATTAGAACCCAACACTACGTCAGGCGATTCTACTCTCGGTCAAACATTTCAATTCCATAAAGGTACGATTAGAACCACCACGCAAATGGCACTCAACATAACGATGTTCTACATTTCAATTCCATAAAGGTACGATTAGAACCGTCCAATTTTCACGTATAAGCCGCGGCATGTCTATTTCAATTCCATAAAGGTACGATTAGAACGACTTTATCACAACTAACAGCAAAATGAAGTAAAATTTCAATTCCATAAAGGTACGATTAGAACTTATGTATCAAATAGTTTATTATTACAAAGAAACAATATTTCAATTCCATAAAGGTACGATTAGAACCGACTTGAGCCACAATGATGTTTTTAGTTGTGCTCCATTTCAATTCCATAAAGGTACGATTAGAACAATAGGTGAAGTTATTACTACTGCAAATACTACATCATTTCAATTCCATAAAGGTACGATTAGAACTTTATTTCTTATGTTTCATATTAAATTTCGTGATGTATTTCAATTCCATAAAGGTACGATTAGAACGCCCTATCCGTCTCATCCTGCTGAAAGCCAGACAAATTTCAATTCCATAAAGGTACGATTAGAACATATGACTAAGGCGGTGAATAAACGCAAGGCATATAATTTCAATTCCATAAAGGTACGATTAGAACCTTAAGCTTATTGTCAAGCCTAACACCTTGCTCATATTTCAATTCCATAAAGGTACGATTAGAACCTATAGAACCCTGAGAAATGGAAGAAGCTACATCATTTCAATTCCATAAAGGTACGATTAGAACCACCACCCTGACCAGTAGGAGCAGCTTTAGTAATATTTCAATTCCATAAAGGTACGATTAGAACTTGAGCAACAGGAAGAACACCGTTAAAGTAATCGAGATTTCAATTCCATAAAGGTACGATTAGAACAATCAGTCGACATCTTTTGCGGATACTGATAGTCATTTCAATTCCATAAAGGTACGATTAGAACGTTTCTTCATCTGCTAAGTTGATAAATAATATTATATTTCAATTCCATAAAGGTACGATTAGAACTTTTTCACTTTTGTAGCAACTGATTCCTCCTACAATATTTCAATTCCATAAAGGTACGATTAGAACCATATTTGGCGTAATGTTTGATGCTGTCTTTATATCATTTCAATTCCATAAAGGTACGATTAGAACATTTAGCCGTTTATTTACTATATATAGCCTTATATTATTTCAATTCCATAAAGGTACGATTAGAACAATCAGCTCAAAAGCAACTCCGTGACTTTATTCTTCGTCTATTTCAATTCCATAAAGGTACGATTAGAACTTTATCGAGATTATGACAAGTGAAGTAATGTTGTCCGATTTCAATTCCATAAAGGTACGATTAGAACATAATAGAGTGATATTCTTTGCAGCCTATAGAGAATTTCAATTCCATAAAGGTACGATTAGAACTAGAATTGTCCAGAGTTGATACGTAATGACCAAGATTTCAATTCCATAAAGGTACGATTAGAACCCCGTTGAATCTTAGGCGTAGATGCCCGCAGAATCTATGGGTTTGCGAGTGCAAAGATACAAAAAAATCTTCAGAAAAATGTCGATGCCTAAAGATATTTTTTCTGCGGTCTTACGACAACCTGCCTATTTATGGAGGTTTCAATAAGTCAAAGAGCACTTTTGGAGGTTTTGCCGAACCAAAAACGGCAAAATAGAACCACATCGACAACTCTTTATAAGAAATTATCGGTAGTCATTCTTTCTTTTCCAAGAATCTGTTTGTTCATATTATACCCCATTTTATTGGTGAAAACAATGACACTATCCTCGGATTCATCAATGATAGCTTTCATCTTCATTTGTAATTCCCGAAGTTTTGCTTCAGATAATTCTCCCTCCAAAACTGAGTTCTGAATCCAACATAAATATTGGCGGCAAAGCTTCAACATTTTGCCTACTCGCTTCTCACCTACATCATAAACTATAATCACATACATATCACCAATACATTTTAAAAGGTTTATATTCTTCTATTCCCAAAATATCTTTCAGTAGCTTATAGCATTCCAGTTTTATAAGATGCTTATAGCTTACATTACGTCCTAAAGAACGATGACGGAAAGTCTCATCATAACGCTCTTCCATGGCCTTTACAAAAATCTTCTTTCCCTTTTCGTTCAAAAGACATTTGTTGAGTTTCTTATCAAAATGACTGGTACTTAAAGCATGCTTATTGAGTACCTTGAAGATGACTCTATCCACGATAATAGGTTTGAAGATCTCGGATATATCCAGACATAACGAAAAACGCCTTTCTCCTGGAGTATGCAGAAAGCTTATCGTTGGATTGAGCTGAGTTTGATGAACAGCTCGGAGAGTTTCGGTATAGCACATCATATTACCAAAAGAGATGAGAGCATTTACCTCGTTCTCTGGCGGTTGCTTGGTTCTTGATCCCATGTTGAAATCATCGAGAATGATATCGAATGCAGCATAATATGCCTGTCTGATATTTCCCTCAATTCCCATTATCTCATCTACAGCCTTAGCATCTGGCAAAGTATTACTCAATCTTTTAATAGTATCGATAATATCTTGCAGGTCTTTTCCTCTGCGATTATAATAGTTGAGGTTCATAACCATATTCCAAGCTGCTCCCTGAATGAATTTTCGCGCCAATTCTACCCTTTTCTTCTTGTTTTGGTACGCAGATGTTTGTGCCAACAATGCCTTGCCAGAAAGAAGACTTTCCCTTGGCATGAAGCTTCCGGTATAGTTCTCATAATAGTCGAAGAAGTGGACAGGAATACCTTTCTGTCCCAGAAAGTTGAACAAAGCACTATTTGCCCGGAGACTTCCAAAGGCATACAGTTCCGCAACATCCTCAATAGGAATAAATCGAGGTTGCTGCTTGATTTCTTCATTATCATCTTCATTCACGATAACAGGCGTGAACTTCAACGTATTGTCCCTTCTCTCCATAATGCCTGGATTGAACAGATAAAAACTTCTTTTCATTCTTCTTCCTCCAACTCGTTTATATAACAAAAATCGAAATAACTACAATTCTTACAGATGCCTTTCTTGACTTTAGACGGGCAAACATCTTGAGAGATTATCTGAATGATGTCTTTAGATATAACCTGAATGTCATCTCTATCGACATCTGTCAAGATTACTTCTTTTGTCTTTCTCAAAAGAGGATATTCTAAGATGCCCTTCACGCCATCAATTCCATGTTGCTCGAAAACATACATGTAATATTTCAGTTGCCATTCATGAGCTTTATCCACCTTATTAGATTTCTTTATCTCATGGATGACCTTATTCCTGGCATCATAATAATCCACTTTGATACCATCAATCTCCACTTCCTCATACTTTGATATACGTTGTGGATAACTTGATTCATGCACCAGCTTTCCTTCATAGACCAAGTCAGACTCTTGTTCCATGTTGATACCATTGGCAAACAGCCATAGTTTGCGATGGCAAAGCTGGTAATAGTTGAAATGAGTACCTGTTATAACCATAGAGAAAAGCCAATAGGAGGCTCCAAGTAAAAACCAGGAGCCTCTTTATTTACATTAAATCTGATTCTCGTAATCAAACGCCATCATTCTATCAACCAACTCCTGTTTAGCCTTAGCCAAAGCATCTGCGCTTTCCGTCTCAGTCATGACATAACTTGCACATGGAAGAGTTATAAATGTCTTGGCACCAGCATTTTCGTCAACGATAGGCTTTGCCTGTGGTTTAGATTCTCCATCCTCAACAAGTTTGGCACGAATAGCTGCAGCTAAAGTATTAGCATTATCACTAATAGCAATGGCTAAAGTCTCCATCAAACTGAATGTTCTTGCCTGATTGGATGTGATATGCCAATCAATCAGAGCATCGGCTATAGCTGGAATAATCTGCTCACGCTGCTCTTTCGGCATCAACAAGCATTCACCAAAAGAAGTAGTGATTACCTTCCATCCATCTTCTTTCAACTTTTCTACCATATCTGATGTAATCTCTGGTTCCAACTGATTAGTTGAAACGCAAAACAAACGTCGTAAATCAATAGCTACATCATATACAAAGAGACCTGTAGCACGACTATTGTCTGGAATCCATTTGCGATACAAACTTCTATCGCTACCCTCTAAAAAGTCACTAACCTGTTCATCTGTCAAACGATTTCCATTTGCATCACGCACAACAACTTTATGCACGTTTGGCTTATCAGAACGATCGAATGAAATGTTCTCCTTAGAAACTGCAGCCAAAAGTGGATGCAAAGGGGTCATCGCAGAAATACTAAATGGACTTCTACGCTTTACTGCTTTCTCTTTTCCACCCTTTGGAGTTCTCATCCAGCCACCTAAAAGCTGGTCAACATAATGTGGATCACAAGACGAAAGGACCTCACCTTCTTTAAGCGCACCTTTCTTATCTACATCAAAAAAGAACTCGGTAGGAGAAGGTTGAACACCTAAAACATCGTTAAGCTGCTCCAGGATAGAACGCTTAACCTGTTGACCACTAGCAAATGGAACTCTTACGTTGAACTGTGGGTCATAATAAGATTTCTGACCATCTTCTACACAGAATACTGTGAACGCAGCATGCTTGAAACCTCGCAAATAAATAAAAGAATTCTCTTTCATAATCTTGTATTTTTAATTGTTATTATAATGTCTTATACTGGAAACGCAAAAGTGTTAAGAAGTATGGTACATTGTCTGTTGGCATACCATGAATCTCCTTCACGATTCCTTTAAACTCATCTATCTTACCAATGAATGAAACAACCTCTGCAGCAGCTGCTATGAACTGTTTCTTATTAGTTGCATTGAGCATTGTCTCAACCAAATTTTTACGTTTGGTACTGATAGACTTATCTTTATCACTAGAGGCTTCGTTCAACAACTCAGCCAACTCTTGGGATTTCTCCCATAATTCATCATTATTCAACATAGCTAATATCCAAATTTTATATACGTTAAAATTAATTTGTTCGTCTTCATTTTTAGGAGTTTTCGGCTGTTTCGGCACTTTATCTCCTTTTGAATATACATAATCTCTAAGCCCTTTAGGCTCCATGGCTTTAATACCTACAGCTCCATAAGTACAAGCCGTTTTAAATCCAATTGCAGTTCCCCATAAAGACTCTGCATTTTTACCATTGCTCATCCCAAATATCTTTTCATAAAGATGAATTGGACGGCGTATTTGGTTCAAATTAAATGGTATAAAACCAATTGTAGCATTTGTCTGTCCTATGCTATAGATGTAGCCCAAAATTTGAGCATTTCTATATTTTTTAGAAATACCAATGAGAATCTTTGTCCATGTTTGGGTATCAATATTGATGATTCCATCCTTATTCGTATTGTAAGGACTATATCCCGCCAAAGGCATATCTGCATCATATTCTCTTGGATCATAATAATGGGACAGCCATTGACCATTCCAAGTATTAATCTGATTTCCTTTCAGCATGGTTGTCTCATTAAGACTCGTACGATAGAGCTTCCAACCTTCAAAAATATCAAGTAAAATCTCTTTGTTGCTAAAAAGAATCGAAAAACCTCCCTGAACACCAATACCAAGAGCATCTCCAATCCACGATGCATAGATTTCTTCCTGAGAATTAGGCAACTTCAAATCTGTTACTTGACCAGATGTTGTTGCGGTAACATCTAAAGAAGCATAACCTCGTGCAATGCTAGCATCAGCTTCACTTTCTTCGATTTTCTTAATCAATTTTTCGAAGCGGATCTTTCTCTGTTCAGGAGTTTCAAAAGGCTTTTTCCCCTTTATCATATCATCCCAACTTAACTTTGGGTTTTCCAAAGGCGAATTGCCTGCAGTCATCATATACTTGTTTTGATCAAAAAACAAGGGATAGAACTGCTCCAAAAAGAAAGTTCTGGCATCATAGCTGGTGCCATATTTTTCATTGTAAGCATCCAGGAATCTCTTTCCAATATTTGATGTTATCATATTTTATAGTATTTCAAACGATTGATAATATTCTATTTTACACAAATCGGGTAACAATCCCTTTTCTTCATCATATCCTTTGTTCGGAATGACAAAAGGATGCGACCCCTTATTGAGCTGATCAAGATTTCTATGTGCAATGGAATGATAGCTTACAGGTATTTCCATTTCAATTCTTTCCAATCCATTGGCACATAAGTATCTGTCTTTATCTTCTTCTGTAATACAAACAGCAGAATTGATGTCAAGCGTTTCCAGTAACGCTGATTTCGGATGATGGCAAAGTGCCTTTAACACCCATTTTCCTTCCAAGAACGCCACACCAGTAAAGTCTATATTCTGAAAGTCAATCTTTGGATATACCTTATCTATCATTTCCTGAACATGACATTCCTCCATGATGTCACCACTGTCTGGCAGGACCCTGAAAGTATCTTTCAGAACATCTAGACTATAAGGAAGAGCTTCTTTATCATCTTCAGATGGTGCTATGACATATATCGGCTTGTAGTGTCCAATGGTATCTCTTGTACGCTTGCGATTAATTCGTCCAAAACGCTGTGTAAGAGCATCAATTGGAGCACACTCAGTAATCATTATATCAAAGCTGATATCAAGACTGACCTCTACTACTTGAGTGGAAACTACGATGCATGGAACGTTTTCTAATTGATTGAAGTCTTCACGCAACTTTGTTTCCAATTTAGCCCTGTCGCTTCGTTTGTACCTGCTATGCACAAGCATCTTCTTCACTTCTGGATATAACTCTTCAATAGACTCATATAGTTTCTGTGCTCTTTTTACTTGATTACATACTATGAGAACTTTAGAATTGCTTTCGATTGCTGAGGCTATCACATCATAAGATTCTTTTTTATCATCGAGCTTGTAGATTTGATGCCTGTTAAATGATTGAAGCGTCAGAGAATCCAACTTTACCTCATAAACAGCATCAGCTCCACCCAATAGTTGAAGTATCTTCTGATACAATACTGTCGGCATTGTTGCCGTACCAACATGTACCCTACACTCCAGCGCAACAAGAATTTCTATAATGCGTAGAACTATAGACTGCATAACATCAGAATAGGTGTGTATCTCATCGAGAATCACATCACAACCTTTTAAATCCATAGCCATGGCCTCATATCCTTTGATACCAAAAACAACAGAGGCCATCTGGTGTGGAGTAAGGACCTTCACTGATGCACCAAAATGACGCTGCATGATACTTTCCTCTATCTTACCGTCTTTCACTTTCAGATTAGAGGCTGCATGTAGAAGATGAACTTGAGCATTAGTTTTACTCAAATCATTCCTTATTCTATCATACATAGCATTAATTGATGCTTGAAAAGGCAGTGTATAGAAAACTCTTCCACGACAACGCCTCAACAAAAAATCAGTTTTTCCAGCTCCAGTTGGAGCCGTTACCAACGTATGCATCTTCTTACTATCCGAAGAAATCAATGATAAAGGATAGAGTTCACTTTGCCTATTGTAAAAAGACAAATCAGGTTTGATGAAGAGTTTATCAAACGGCATTTCAAATGCAGTCTCCATAGCAGAAGCCATGTGATCTGCCGCCATCAACAGCCCTCTCCATTCAGAACATCCCTTTTTTCTACCATCACAATAGTCTATGACATATTCGTAATTTTCTTTTGCCTCTTCCAAAGATATCTCATGGGGTTCCATGCCAAGGCTTTCAAGAATATCAATGGCTATATAACTCCATTCCGGGAATAACTTTGAATGTTCCTTGAAGCAATCTGATGTATCATCCAAATCTAAAATACCCAATTCCCGTACATCTTTATACATTGATTTATGATGCGCTACTATCATATCTATCACTGCATCTCTATGTTCCTGACATACTAACGACAGAAAGAACAAAGAGGCTATTTCGTGACGAAAAACAGAACCGGGTTTCTTCTTATTTGGGGAAATCAGCGATTGCTGGAACACTGGACTTACCTTTCCGATGTCATGCAATAAAGCTCCTTCTACCGCAATCTGTTCATCAAATCCTAAATGTTTAGCCATTACACGGGCGGTATCAGCAACATTCTTAAGATGCTGATACAAACAAACATGTCCATTCTGCTCGCTTTTAGCTAATATTTCTTGATGAATATTCATATAGTTACATCGTTTAAAGTAAAGATTGACCATTATACTCTATCCAGCCAACCATTGGTTGATTATCGTTAAAACGATTATAGCCAACCAAGAAAGACTGCTCTGAATTTCCAAAGCGCAATTCAAAACCAGGTAATTGATTGAATTGTTCTTCTTCCATCACTCTGATTTCTAATTCTGGCAAGAGTATATCTTCATTTCTACATACACATACATGTTGCTTCGATGCAATAATAGCATCTTCTTCGTTTTCAAAAGCAATACATAAAACCGGATGCAAAAGAACAGAACGCTTCAATACAGAACGATTTCTAATGAATGTTCTGTTTTTATACTCCCAACCTCTTGGCTGTATCACTTCCTGTTGAGAATCCAGGGAATCATACTTCAATTTGTGCCTCAAAATTTTATGAATTCCTGGAACGTCCAATAGTTCAGGAAACAGTTTTTTCTCTATGCCTTCTATTATTGAAGGTGTAAGAAACTGCTGACTGAATGTTTCTCCATCACGAACTGCGGTCCATGGTTTAATGAAACCAAACTGCCCTTTATATGTTACGACATACATAATCAAATCCTTTAATAATTAGTAAATTGCTCCAAATCCGATACCCGTACAATTGCCAATGCCAACATTCCATATAAATTGTTTCGTCTCAGGCTTACCTTTGATGACAACCGGGCAAAGACTTGCCTTATTGCCAATACCATGATAACGAACCAACTTCAACTTCTTTTTGGAGTAAGAAAGATCAAAACAGATATCTAACGTTTCATCCTCTTCCAATCCAGCCTCTTTCATCTTCGACAAAAGAGTTTCCTTAAGATATTGGTTTGCCTGTGCATGATTGAAATTATACTGTTTAACGCTTCCATCATCCAATTTTCTCTTTATAAAAATCGGACTAGCACAATAATACAAATCCCGCTCTGAAAATTGAGGTTCAGCACCAATAGTTATGTCAGTTACAAACATACCACAAAACATCTCAGGATCTTCAAGAATTGTTCTGATGATAACCTTAATGATACTTTCATCATAAAAGCTAATAAACATCGTTGCACCCTGTGAAAACTGAAGTGCATCCTCCACTTTTCTTCCTCCATTTAACCAAGAGAAAGAATACAATGAAATCGTATCATGAATAGAATTGTTTCCAATCCATTTATGAATAGTACCAACCAGTTTCTGTTGATAATCAAAAGGAACTGGTGTAGTATTCGGTGAAGTTTTTAAAAGAATTCTCATATTTTAAAAAAATGTTCGTTTTATAAATATATTTTTTGCTTATCATAAAATTTCTCTCAGATGGTTCCTTGCCTTATCAGCAATCTCTTTCGCCTCTTGATAGCACCCATCTATTTCTTCATAGGTGTATGCATTCCGAGCCTCAGCGATGCTTTCGGTTGCAACCTCTTCGAACATATCGAAGAAAATTTGCTCATTATTTTTTTCCTTCATATCTAATACTGTTAAGAATTAGTATTTCCTATTTTAAATATCATCAAATGCTGACATTTACACCGACATTCAACATTCACGAATCTACTATCGAATTGACTCTCTTCTCCCTTCCCAATGTCTCAGGAAATACATAGTGACCATTACCGTTTTCTCGTGGATTAGGCTCTATATGCTCGGCATACCATGCACGTTTATACTCGGTGGTGATGATGCCGTAATCTCTGGCGGCAATGATGGAAGCGGCGAGAGAGGCGCCATATAGCTCCTTGATGTCTATCATCTCTTCCAGCGTTATCAACTCTCGCTTCCTGGAACCCAACTCTTCAATAAGCGTCAACTTGGGAAGAAGAAAGAAACTGGCAAAGAGATCACAACGCTTCTCCAGCCTCAGCGGACTATCTTCCGGGAAGAGGAGAAGCAGATGAGCCAACTCATGAGCTGCCGTGAAACGAAGTTTCTCCACACTACTCTTTTCTGGATTGAAATCGAGAATCATCAGCGGATGCTTCTTATCTGCCCAGGTACTCATTCCGAAGACATACTCTGGGAGAGTAGCTGCAAGTATCATGATGCCTTTTCTTTCCAAGAGTCTCAGGATGCTGGCGATAGGACCATCACCACAATGCCACTTTTCACGAAGAAGACTGGATGCCTGGATGGCATCTTCCAGCGTTAATACCCTGGTGCCTTTTATCGGATTTTTGAATTGAGTAGGAAAACCCGCTTCTTTCTCCTTGGCTAGATACTGCTCTGCCCAAAAAGAGAGTTTGGCTTCCAGGGCTTGCAACTCGTCTTCGGATAACTTACCATTGGAGGTGGTGCGGAGCATCGGAACATCTATCTTGAGATTGGTTCCTTCGAAATATTCCTCGCTGATATTGAGGGCTTTGGCTATGGCTTGCAGGGCATCACGCTTAGGGCGCATGATGCCTTTCTCATAACGGGAGATGCTCTGCTTGGTGATGGCTCCGTTGGTACGCTCTACGAGTTTATCCATGCTGAGCCCCATCATCAGGCGCGCTTCTCGCAATCTTATTGAAAATGAGTCATTAGTCATATTTGTTAGTTCTTTAATTTGTTGACAAATATAATAAGAATACCTAATATTGTCACCAAATAATATAAAGTTTTAACATTAAAAAGCACTTGGATACAGGAAGAACTAGAAGATTTAAGGAGAAAATGGAATTACACATTATTATATTAAGAAAAAGATGTGGTTTTAAAGCTTTTACCCTTACAGGGCGCAGGGGTATTACAAACACAAAACCCAGGGCGATTGCCCTGGGCTATGAGCTTCTGCCCTATACCTTTCCGCTTCGCGCCGGTGACCGTTGGTTCAGGGCGTAAGGCGGACTGCAAACGAATTTATCCCTTCAAGCCTTAAGACGGCTGCAGACGAAATAAAAACTACTTTCCTATCTTCTTCATTCTATCAACCTGTGTCTTGATTACATCAAGCGTTGATTTATCTGTAGAAAAGACGGAATTGAGACCTTGGGCTTCCTGGGCTGGATCGCCGGTATAATCATCTCCTACCTGCCACTGCTCGTGCTTCGGCTGGGCAAAACCACCCCAGCCCCAGAAGTTGCAACCGGCAAAATAACCACCAGAGGCGGCATTGTCGCCAACAAGACTGAAGACATACTTATAATAACCATCACGACCTTCTGTAGAAGAAGAAGGAGAGAAGGAGAAACCGTCACGAGGATAACCGAACTCTTCCATCACCAACGGCTTACGGATGCGACCGCAAACAGCAAGATGTTCATCAATATACTCCTTGGTGTTCTTGCAGGATACGCCCAAATCTTCCAGCAAATGGTCTTTTCTTGCCCAACTCCAGTTGTAAGGCCACAAATGGATATTGCAATAATCCACATTACGGTCGGCACAAATGCGCTCCCAGCAATCCAACTCGCCTTCACAGCCCCACTTGCCTTCACTTCCGATGGAGATAAGATGGTTCTTATCGAGTGAACGGATCAGCTTGCTTGTCTCTCCCAGCCATTTCTCGAAAGCAGGCAACTGCTCCTTGCTGAAGGCACGAGGCTCATTGCCTATCTGCCATGACATGATGGCTGGATCGTCCTTATATTTTTTCTTTGTATATCTATTGGTTCTAGTAAGAATGAAACGCACGTAATCATAGAAGAGCTGGTGAGCCTTATCACAGGAAGCATACTGAGCCACGAAATTCATGAATGCCGAATAGCCATCCTCATCAGGACGTGGCGCCTTGCCTAAACCTGCCTGCTCCAGATAATAGCCGTAACCGCCGCTCCATTCCCAGGAATTGTTGAGATAGAGCACAGCCACCATCTTGCGTTTGCCCATCTCCATCAGGAGATAATCGAGACCGGCAAGTATAGTATCATTATAAACGCCCGGTGCTTCCTGCAAGGTAGGTTCCACCTTGGTCTTCACCCCACGCTTGCCATCGGAACCCACCAGGATGCGCAGGTTGTCGATGCCCATCTCCTTCATCTTGTCAAGTTCACGGCAGAGTCGTTCCCGGTTGCCGCCCTGTCCCTCTGAGCCCAGGATAGCACCATACCAGAAGTTGGTGCCTACATAATAATAAGGTTTACCATCACGAACGAAATGTCCGTCCTTTACCTGTACGAAGTCTGACTTTGCTAAGAGATTGCATGTAGCCAATGCCATCGCCAATAAAACAAATAATTTCTTCATCTATGATTCTGTTTATGATTAAGTTTGAAGTTTATGTAAATATCGGGTGCAAAGATAATAAATATGGGCAAGAAAATATGATACTTTCTTGCCCATTCTACATACAAATCCTTATAAATGTCTTTTAGTTGCTATAAGCACTCTCACCATGCTCGTAGATGTCGAGACCTTCCTCCTCTACTCGCTTGTCAACACGTACACCAACCGTCTTATCAACTACCTTGAAGATGATGAAAGTAACTACGATGCTGTAGATGATGCTCACAACGGTGGCTACCACCTGAATCCAAAGCTGATGCCAGTCGCCATAGAGAGCACCTTCAACGCCTTCGGCACCAGTTACATATCGTGTGGCAAAGACACCGGTGAGGATAGAACCCAGGATACCGCCCATACCATGCACGCCGAAAGCATCGAGGGCATCATCATACTTGAACTTCTCCTTTACTACCGCTACCATGAAGAAGCAGACGATGGTGGAAATGATTCCAATGCAGAAGGCACCTAAAATATCCGTACTGCCTGCTGCAGGAGTGATGGCTACCAAACCGGCTACAGCACCGGTACAAGCACCCACCGTGGTTGGCTTCTTGTTGACAATCCAGTCGATGAGCATCCAGGTGGTGGCTGCTGCAGCTGTTGCGATATGGGTTACGAGGAAGGCATTGGCAGCCAGACCATCAGCAGCCAAACCGCTACCGGCATTGAATCCGAACCATCCCAACCAGAGGAACGACATTCCCATGAACACGAAGGTGATGTTGTGAGGAGTGATAGGATGACCCGCACGATAATCATCACGCTTGCCCACACAGAGTGCCATGACCAAAGCGGCTACACCGGCATTGATATGAACCACGGTACCACCCGCAAAGTCGATGGCTCCCATCTCCTGCAGGAAACCGCCGCCCCATACCCAGTGGGCCATTGGAAGATAGGCGATGATAACCCAGAGAATGGTGAAAAGTACATAACCGTTGAACTTGACACGCTCGGCGAATGCACCGAGAATCAAGGCTGGAGTAATGAGGGCAAACATGCACTGGAACATCACGAAAGTGAGCTCAGGAATGCCCGTTGGCATGATGGCATCCAAACCGATGCCGTGGAGGAAGCACTTATCGAAACCTCCGATGATGCAAGCCAAAGGGTTGCCGCTATCCGCATATTCTGTAGAGAAAGCCCAGGAATATCCGAAGGCTACCCATATCAAACTGACTACTGCCACGATGAATACCGTCTGCATCAGGATGCTGAGGATATTCTTCTGGCGCACCAAACCGCCGTAAAAAAGTGCAATACCTGGGATTGACATCAAGAGCACCAAGATGGTGGCCATGATCATCCACGCTGTGTTACCCGTATCGAGTGTTGTCAATAATAAACTGCTCATAAATATCTTATAGTTAAATTAGAATACAATATTATAATATAGTCTCTCAAATATAAACTTCAATACCAATCATAAAGTTCAATGTTCAAACCTCAAAGTTCAAAGTATCTTTATTCCTCTTTCTCTGCATTATAGAGAGCAATGTCGCCTCGCTCGCCGGTTCTGATTCGAACGGTATCCAATACAGGAATCACGAAGATTCGACCATCTCCAACTTCACCGGTCTGTGCTGCACCCTGGATGGCTGCGATGGTTGGTTCCACATTCTTGTCACGAACCACGATGTTCAGGAGCACACGCTCGATGCTGCTGGTATCGTACATCACACCACGGTAAATGCGAGCCTGGCGCATTTTTCCCTCTCCTCTTACATTATAATAAGAGAACCACTCGATGTCGGCTGCTAAAAGCGCCTTCTTGACATCTTCGAATCTAGACTTACGGATAATTGCCTCAATCTTCTTCATAATCCTTTAATAATTAATAATGTGTTAATACCTTTATTGATTGTCTCTTTTCGAAAACGAACCTTCATTGGTTGCTATTTAAATCAAGTTTTTCTTTTACATTATGTTCGTTTTCGGCTGCAAAATTAATACATTTTGTCAGCATTTTAAAGAAATTCAACACATTTAGTTTCTACTTCTCTCCCGAAATTTTAAATTTATCCAACCTAACTGTTTTCTTCTTACATATTGTAATCTGCAAACGGTTATTGCATTACAAATTGTAAGAGAGCAAAAAATACCCACTATTTAATGTATGCTTTTTCTTGCATATTTCAACAAATAGTCGTACCTTTGCAACCGAAATCAAACAAATAGTCATCGAAAGTATCGATTGATTAGCAAAAAGTCAAATCTCAACAAGAGACAAGACGTGAGAGATAAAAGAAGAAATTCAAACTTAAAGGACAACGCAATATGAAAGAAACTGTTCATTTCACCAAGATGCAGGGAGCGGGTAATGACTACATTTATGTAGACACCGAGCAGTATAACATCCCTGACCCAGAGAAGGCAGCCATTGCCTGGAGTGCTTATCACACGGGCATAGGAAGCGATGGACTGGTTCTCATCGGTAAACCGCATGACGGCAGACGAGCCGACTACTCCATGCGTATCTTCAATGCCGATGGTTCAGAAGCGATGATGTGCGGCAATGCAAGCCGATGCATCGGAAAATATCTCTACGAAAAGGGATTGACGAGAAAAGACACCATCCGACTGGAAACCCTTTCGGGTGTCAAGATATTGAGATTGCACATTCAGGAAAACACGAAAACCGTGGAATCGGTGACTGTGGACATGCTGAAACCGATATTGGAAAATCCTGAGCAATTCATCGGTCCTTCAACGCTGGAAGCTGACGGAAGGACATTTGAAGGAACTTACGTATGTATGGGAAATCCACATTTTGTAACCTTTGTGGAGGACATCGACACCATCGACATCGCCCATTACGGTAAGATTCTGGAAAGAGACAAGGCTTTTCCTCAGCGCTGCAACATCGAATTCGCACAAGTGACAGATACAGACGTCATAAGAACTAGAGTTTGGGAAAGGGGAAGCGGAATTACAATGGCTTGCGGCACAGGAGCCTGTGCTACTGCCGTAGCCGCAGCCCTGACCAAGCGTGCTTCAAGAAAGAGCAGTATCGTGATGGATGGCGGAACGCTCCAGATAGAATACAGTGAGGCTGATGATCATGTTTACATGACGGGACCTGCAGCCTTCTCATTCGAAGGAGAAATTGAATTATAAATAGAGCAAACTTAAATAATAATAAGGTCGATAAAAAGACCGCAATAAAAGGAGAAACAAAATATGGCATTAGTTAATGAACATTTCCTGAAGTTGGCCAACAACTACTTGTTTGCCGACATCGCAAAGAAGGTGAACGCCTACAAGATTGCACATCCAAAGCAGCGTGTAATCAGTCTGGGCATCGGTGATGTAACCCAGCCTCTCTGCCCTGCCGTCATCAAGGCAATGCACAAGGCTGTAGACGAGATGGCTGTGCAGGCTTCCTTCCGAGGCTACGGTCCGGAGCGAGGCTACGACTTCCTCCGCGAGGCTATCATCAAGAACGACTTCCTGCCCCGTGGCATTCATCTTGATGCCAACGAGGTCTTCGTAAACGATGGAGCCAAGAGCGATACGGGAAATATCCAGGAGATTTTGAGATGGGATAACAACATCGGCGTTACCGACCCGATTTATCCGGTTTATATAGATTCTAACGTGATGATAGGTAGAGCGGGAATCTTTGAGAATGGCAAGTGGAGTAACGTAACCTACATGCCTTGCGATGAAAGCGATGACTTCATCCCTCAGATTCCTGACCACCGTGTGGATATGATTTACCTCTGCTATCCAAACAACCCTACGGGTACGGTCATCTCGAAGGAAGAACTCAGAAAATGGGTAAACTACGCTATCAAGAACGAGAGCATCATCCTCTATGATGCAGCCTACGAGGCATATATCACCGACCCGGAAATTCCTCATTCTATCTACGAAATCCGCGGAGCCAGAAAGGTGGCAATAGAATTCCACAGCTATTCGAAGACTGCCGGTTTCACTGGCGTGCGCTGCGGTTACACCATCGTTCCAAAGGAACTGAAGGCAAAGACACTGGCCGGCGAGGAAGTGGCATTGAATCCTATCTGGGACCGCCGCCAGTGCACCAAGTTCAATGGTACCAGCTATATCAGCCAGCGTGCTGCCGAAGCCATCTATACCCCTGAGGGCAAGGAACAGGTGAAGGCAACCATCAACTACTATATGGAGAATGCCCACTTCATGAGAGCAGAACTCCAGAAACTCGGCTTGAGAGTATATGGTGGTGAGAATGCACCTTATCTCTGGGTGAAGACACCAAACAATACACCTAGCTGGAAATTCTTCGAAGAGATGCTTTATGGTGCCAGCGTAGTCTGCACTCCAGGTGTCGGCTTCGGTCCATCGGGCGAAGGCTACATCCGACTCACCGCCTTCGGCGAGCATGAGGACTGCAAGGAAGCCATGGAGAGAATAGCCAAATGGCTGGGAAAATAAACATTCCAACAGATTATAAAAACATTGAAAATCAGAAATTTTAAATTATATAAGGTATGAGCAACTTAAGATTTGAAGCTGTTTCAGAGGCTTCCAAGAGAAAGCCTGTTGAGGTAACCGCTCCTAGCGAGCGACCAAGTGAATTCTTCGGAAAGAAGGTATTCAACCGACAGAAGATGTACAAGTATCTCCCTGCAGATGTCTATGAGAAACTGGTAGATGTCATCGACAACGGAGCACGTCTCGACCGTAACATCGCCGACGCCGTAGCCAAAGGCATCAAGCAGTGGGCTGACGAGAATGGCGTAACACACTACACCCACTGGTTCCAGCCATTGACAGAAGGTACTGCAGAGAAGCACGATGCCTTCATCGAGCATGATGGCAAGGGTGGTATGATCGAGGAATTTTCAGGTAAGTTGCTCGTTCAGCAGGAGCCTGATGCTTCTTCTTTCCCATCTGGCGGTATCCGCTCAACCTTCGAGGCTCGCGGTTATTCTGCATGGGATCCAACATCTCCTGTATTTATCATCGATGATACACTCTGTATCCCTACTGTCTTCATTTCTTACACAGGTGAGGCACTCGACTATAAAGCTCCATTGCTCCGTTCATTGCACGCTGTAAACGTAGCAGCAACAGAGGTTTGCCACTACTTCAACCCAGATGTCAAGAAAGTTATTTCCAATCTCGGTTGGGAGCAGGAGTACTTCCTGGTAGATGAAAGCTTGTATGCAGCACGTCCGGACCTGATGCTGACAGGCCGCACCCTGATGGGTCACGATTCTGCAAAGAACCAGCAGATGGACGACCACTACTTCGGCGCCATTCCTGAGCGTGTTCAGGCATTCATGAAGGATTTGGAAATCCAGGCTCTTGAGCTCGGTATTCCTTGCAAGACCCGTCACAACGAGGTAGCACCAAACCAGTTTGAGTTGGCACCTATCTTCGAGGAGACCAACCTTGCCGTTGACCACAACATGCTCCTGATGAGCTTGATGAAGAAGGTAGCTCGCCATCACGGTTTCCGCGTACTTCTCCATGAGAAGCCATTCGCAGGCATCAACGGTTCCGGTAAGCACAACAACTGGAGTCTCGCTACAGATACCGGCATCCTGCTTCATGGCCCTGGCAAGACACCAGAGGACAACCTCCGTTTCGTAGTCTTCATCACAGAGACTTTGATGGGTGTATACAAGCACAACGGTTTGCTCAAGGCTTCTATCATGAGTGCAACCAATGCGCATCGTCTGGGCGCCAACGAGGCACCTCCAGCAATCATCTCTTCATTCCTCGGCAAGCAGTTGACCGACCTTCTCGAGCACATTGAGAAAGCCGACAAGAAGGATCTCTTCACCGTAGCTGGCAAGCAGGGCATGAAGTTGGATATCCCTGAGATTCCTGAGTTGATGATTGATAACACCGACCGTAACCGTACATCACCATTCGCCTTCACCGGTAACCGTTTCGAGTTCCGTGCCGTAGGTTCTGAGGCTAACTGTGCATCAGCAATGATTGTATTGAATACAGCCGTAGCCGAGGCTTTGACCGACTTCAAGAAGCGTGTGGATGAGTTGATTGCCAAGGGTGAGGACAAGACTTCTGCCATCATCGATATCGTTCGTCAGGATTTGAAGACCTGCAAGCCTATCCGTTTCGACGGTAATGGTTACTCAGATGAGTGGGTAGAGGAAGCTGCCAAGCGTGGTCTGGACTGCGAGAAGAGCTGTCCAAAGATTTTCGAGCGTTATCTCGACCCTGCATCTATCAAGATGTTCGAGGATATGGGCGTCATGAAGAAGAACGAGTTGGAAGCCCGTAACGAGGTAAAATGGGAGACCTATACCAAGAAGATTCAGATTGAGGCTCGTGTAATGGGCGACTTGAGCATGAACCACATCATCCCTGTGGCTACTCACTATCAGAGTCAGTTGGCTAAAAATGTGGAGAACATGATTGACATCTTCGGTGACGAGGAAGGCAAGAAGTTGACTGCCCGCAACATCAATATCATCAAGAAGATTGCCGAGCGCACTCAGATCATCGAGACCGGTGTTGAGGAATTGGTAAATGCCCGCAAGGTAGCCAACAAGATTGAGAATGAGCACGATAAGGCAATTGCTTATCATGACACGGTAGCTCCAAAGATGGAGGAGATCCGTTATCAGATTGACAAGTTGGAGTTGACAGTAGCCGATGAGCTCTGGACCTTGCCTAAGTATCGTGAGCTTCTCTTCATCCGCTAATCAGCAATGTCTTCAAAATAGATAAGACATATTTCTGACAGATAAAAAACAAAGCTCTAACAAGAGCTACTCTTCATCAGATATAACAATTGAACGATCAATCTATTTCTTTTATTGGTTGTTTAAGTTTGCAGGCTGCATCATTGTGAAATGGTGTAGCCTTTTTATTTTCAGATAGTTACATAAAGTAAAACCACATTCAAAACAGCCTCAACAAAGCATTGAGTACCTAAAGTAGTACCTAAACTGCATAAAAAACCCCACCTTATAGCAAGATGGGTTAAATAACATTGCAGTGCAAATGCACTATCAGTAGGGTTTCTGGTGCAAAGGTAGCAAATTTATCTGGAAAGCAAAGAAATTTAATGTTAAAAACATAGAAAGCACTGTACAAAATATCCTTGCTTTTTATCGAAAAAGCACAAGAAAAGCCCAAAAATATCAATATAGGTTTAATAAATTAACACTCTTTAGGGTTCAATTCAAGAAATAGCCAGGATTTGGGATTATTTTATGGTTCTTCAAGCAAAAATTATACACCTTAAACGACAAGCATAACCGCCTTTAACGAAAGAATTCGATACTCCCGTTTTGATATATCAAGTGGATGCACAGCAGCTGTACTACGCATGCACATCAATTGTTGTACATGCGCATATCAGCTGTTATGCGAGCGCACAACAGCTGTTGTGCGGGGTACGATACTAACTGTTCCAGAAACATATACTATATTTTCTGACAACTTCTTATATGATAATCAATAACTTTTATTCGTTAGTACTACAGACAGAAACGTTTGCACTAACCATACCACAACTATGCTATTTTTCATCTGCCATACTCATATTCCCGGCAGAATCTTTCTTTTTCTCATAATTTGTGAGTACTTTTGCAGAAGATTTACAGGAGGAATTTTCAATTACAGGCAAGACGAATCTACAAACATAAATAAGAGAGAGGGGAAAAAGAAAGGTTGCTTTATATCACGCATTCCATACCTCCCTGCCAATCATGGCAGGATATGGATTTCTGGGACTGACTTATGGCATTTATATGCATGAGTTGGGCTTCAACTTTCTGTACCCTATGCTGCTCGCCATTACCGTTTATGCCGGCAGTGCAGAGTTCTTGCTGGGCAACATGCTGCTGGGCAGCTTCCATCCCCTACAAACCCTCCTGATGGTATTGATGGTGAATGCACGACATCTGTTTTATGGGCTCTCGATGCTCGAAAAATATAAAGGATTGGGATGGAAGAAATTCTTCCTTATCTTCGGCATGTCGGGCTAGACCTTTGCCCTGGCTAGTACTTCCAAGATTCCGGAAGGAACCGACAGAGGATGGTACCTGCTCTGGATTACCTGGCTCGATGAAACCTATTGGGTTATTGGGGCAACGCTGGGCGGCCTCATCGGTCCGTTTCTATCCTTCGACCTCAAAGGATTGGACTTCGTGCTGACCGCCATGTTTACTGCTATCTTCGCCGACAACTGGCTTCGGGAAAAAGACCATACCAGCAGTATTTCCGGACTGATTATCTCTGGGGTGTGCCTCACGATATTCAGTGCCGACCATTTTATCATCCCAAGCATGGTTATCATCCTTATATTTCTCACCCTCAAAAAAGAAAAGTATGACTCTTCTCCTAAAAATCATCATGGTTTCAGCAGGCGTAGCCGCCACCATGCTTACCCGTTTTATCCCTTTCATCGCCTTCCGGCCAGGGAAACCTACACCTAAGTACATTCTGTATTTAGGAAAGGTACTGCCAGCCTCGGTCTTTGCCCTGTTGGTGGTTTACTGCCTTCGCCACATCCATTCCTTCTCTGCAGATTCCTTGGCGCAGGTGGCAGGCGTAGCCTTCACCATCCTCATCCACGTATGGAAAAGGAATATGATGTGGTCGATAGCAGCAGGCACCCTCTGCTATATGCTGCTCAACAGCCAATTTTATACATTTTTCCAACCCATTTTCAGTCCATTACTTACACTTTTCCAACTTTTTGATGATATAATTAATCAGAACAGCCTCTCTGCAAGAGTATGCAGAAAGGCTCAACATTTTATAGGAACATTACAATACTTCTAATTCATTTCTCTTCATAATGAGGGGATAACGTTCTGGATGTTTCAAACTATCAATTTCCAAATCCACATCAAGTTTGGGCCATTCTATAGCATTTTTACCACTCATTCTTACCTCAAGGGCATCAGAGATGCATGCATGTTTCATCCAAGGTATCCTATTATAAGATATAAAATAATCATTACCTTTTACAGAAAGCATAATGCCCTTATCATTAATCATCAAGACGCTTACCTGTGTGTCTTGCGAATTTGATTTTAAAATCGTCTCCATTTTCTTTAAGTATTTTTTCGATGAAACTTAATTCTTTACTACTAAAGCCAAAATTTTCTGCTAACTCAATATCTGGTTCCAACCAGTACTTAGCCTCATTTTCCGCTTATACGACATGAATATGCATTCGTAATTCCTCATTGGAGTAAATCTTAAACACAAAACCATTTATTTCTTTAAACTTTGGACTCATAATTATCTTTCTTTTAAGATATTCTCACTTCCGTCAGCAAAGATAAACAAATAATCTGATAGTACTATCATTTATTAAGATAGTTACACCTTTTTATATGGCAGGCACCCTTTGCTATATGCTCCTCATCAGAATCTGATTACACGCATTTCTCCATCAACACAAAGGTGATGAATCCCAGGAGAAGAGCGTAAGTGGCTTGCTTCTGAAAACCATGGGCATGGGTTTCAGGAATCATCTCGTCGCTCGTTACATAAAGCATGGCACCACCGGCAAAACCCAGCATCACGGGGAGGAAGGTGGTAGAGGCTGAGCCCAAACCGAAACCCAACAGAATGCCTACCACTTCGAGCAGGGCGATGAAAATGGAAATGAAGAAGGTGCGGACTGCTGTAACACCAGCCAACATCAAGGGAGCAATAATCACCATACCCTCTGGGATGTTCTGCAGGGCGATACCGAAGGATACCCCCCACTCCGTTGCTCCCTCTGCCGAACAGACACTCACTCCAGCCGCCATGCCTTCGGGCAGTTTGTGCAGGGCTATTGCCATCACGAAGAGCATCACATGACTGAGCCTGACATTGTTGCGATGCTCCTCGGGGTCTAGGCCCGTGATGTGATGAAGATGGGGAGTTACCCAATCTAGCACATTCAGGAACAGGGCTCCTGCCATCACGCCGATTACTACCAGCCACCAAAGACTGGTCTGTTCGAAGGCTGGCACTATCAGTCCCAACGTGGAAGCTGCCAGCATGATTCCGGCACAATATCCCAACACAGCATCATTCCATTTATGGGGCAACTCCTTGACGAAGAATCCCAAAATGGCACCTATAATCGTGGCACCGCAAAGCCCGGCAGCACTAATCAATACGTTTGTCATAATCAATAAAATATATCGAAGTTATTCAGTTATTACTAATTATGTTTTGTTATGGTGAAATTGGTGTTTTCCAATTTCATATCATCATTCCTATTTCAACTTCTTATAACCGTAAGATGCGTTATTACCCAACTGCTCTTCGATGCGGATAAGCTGGTTGTACTTAGCCATACGGTCAGTACGACTCATAGAACCTGTCTTAATCTGACCAGAGTTGGTTGCTACGGCAATATCAGCAATTGTAGTATCCTCGGTTTCACCAGAACGATGGGAAGTAACGGTGGTGTAACCATGGCGATGAGCCATCTCGATAGCATCCAGTGTCTCGGTGAGAGAACCAATCTGGTTCACCTTGATGAGGATAGAGTTGGCAGCACCCATCTTGATACCCTTCTCCAGGAACTTCACGTTAGTAACAAAGAGGTCGTCACCTACCAACTGGCAACGGTCGCCGATGGCAGCGGTCAACTTCACCCAGTTGTCCCAATCGTTCTCATCAAGACCATCCTCAATAGAATCGATAGGATATTTGGTAATCAGCTCCTCCAGGAACTTGATCTGCTCGGCAGCAGTCAGTTTCTTACCATTAGGATCCTTCTTCTTGCCATCCTTCAACTGGCGGTAATCGTAGAACCACTCACCATTCTCCTGAACGGCAAACTCGCTGGCAGCACAGTCCATGGCTATCTTCACATCCTTTCCTGGCTCATAACCGGCATCCTTGATAGCCTGGCAGATGCAGTCGAGCGCATCCTCAATACCATTGAGTGCAGGAGCGAAACCGCCCTCATCACCTACGGCAGTAGAAAGGCCGCGGCTCTTCAGGAGCTTAGCCAAGGCATGGAACACCTCAGCACCCATACGGATAGCCTCCTTCTCGGAAGGAGCACCCACTGGACGGATCATGAACTCCTGGAAGGCGATAGGTGCATCAGAGTGAGCACCACCATTGATAATGTTCATCATAGGAACAGGAAGGGTGTAAGTATTGCAACCGCCAATGTAGCGATACAATGGGATGTGGAGATACTCGGCAGCAGCATGAGCCACAGCCAGAGAAACACCGAGGATGGCATTGGCACCCAGGTTTGACTTGGTCTTGGTGCCGTCCAGTTCCAACATTTTATAATCTATGGCACGCTGCTCTAAGGCAGAAAAGCCAGCCAAAGCAGGCGCAATCACCAGATTCACGTTCTCCACAGCCTTCAAGACACCCTTGCCGCCATAGCGGTTCTTGTCGCCATCACGAAGTTCCAGCGCCTCGTTCTCACCAGTGGATGCACCAGAAGGAACCGATGCACGACCTACGACACCTGACTTCAAAGAAACTTCAACCTCTACAGTAGGGTTGCCACGAGAATCCAAGATTTCTCTTGCATGAACATTTTCGATAATCATAATAATATAATACTTTTAATTACATTAAACATTTTTTCCGAGTGCAAATTTAGGTATTATCTGATAAACCACCAAATTTCGGACATCATCAACACTAGGTATTTGCCAAGAAATACCTACTTATAAGTATGCAGTAAATCACCATTTATCACTTCCCCATCACTTTCCCGATTATCTCCTCGAAATCTTCCTTCTGCATGGCGCCCATCTGCATAGTGGGATTGCCCTTCATCGGGATGAAGAGGAAGGTAGGGATGCTGCGGATGCCGAAGACGGAAGCCAGTTCTGGCTCCTGATCAATATCCACCTTATAGAAATCAACCTTGCCGGCATATTTCCCGGCAAGAGATTCTACCATGGGAGCCATCATCTTGCAAGGTCCACACCAGGTGGCATAGAAATCGATAATGGCAGGACGGGAGCCTGCAAACACCCACTCATCGGGATGAGACTCGTAATCCATAATCTTCTTCCTGAAATCGGAAGCTGTAAGCACCTGCACCTTTCCAACAGAAGCAGACTGATTACTACTGCCAGCTACTGACTGACCAACCTTCTCAGCCTTACTCTCAGACTCAACACGAGAAGGCAGCCCCTTTGAGATGCCTTCCTGTTTCTTGTTGTTTTGCGAACATCCCATAAAGGCTAAAGCCATCATGGCATATAAACAAACATTTTTCTTCATCTAATCATTCTTTAAAATTAATAAGCCAAATCGATTGCAACAGGATATACTCGACATGGGTCGAAGTATTCCGCACAACTGTTCACCATTGCCTGCAAATCAGCCTTGGCAATACCATGAAATACCTGCTTGCCATTTACCATGATGGTTACAGGCTCATTGAGGTTAACCAACTGGTCGTTGAGATAAACTCTCAGCCTTCCACCTGTTGCTACAGAATAGCTGCGGTTGAACTTCAGATCAATGCCCCACTGCTTATCCTTCAAGATAGTGGTATAATCCACATTGCTCACCTTGATGGAAACCACGTTCTTGTCGATATCCATCTCGTAGTAAGTTCTCTGCTCTGATGGACGAGCCAGCACCTGCAGGTTGTAGAAACCGGAACGATGTCTTCCATCCATCTCGAAATCCTCCCAAAGTACGGTCTTAGGATATGGATTGCGAACAAACTGCTTGAGCCAAGGAGTAGTCAGACCATAAGTGATGTGATGCTGCATACCCGGCAAGAGCTGGATGCGATGGCGGAAGATTGGAGTCTTATCTACTGACAATGGGCGAGCCAACTGCGCAGAATCGAATGCCACCTGGGTGTACCAGGTCAGGTCGTTGCGATAGAAACCGATATCATCAGCACCCGTGAGGAACGAGAAACCGATGTTGGCACAGTTTTCCACAGGCGCATTCTTCAGAGGTTCACCACCAGCCATCGGACCCGCTGCAGCCCAATAGTCGGCATAGAAGGAAGCGAGACGCTGACTTCCATATCCACCTTCACTGATGCCGAATACATAGAGACGGTTGGCATCCACCTCACCCTTTACCAGGTTCTGGCGAATCAGTTTTTCGAAAGCATACTGCTTGGAAAGATGCCACCAGCGATAATATTCACCCTCGCTAGGAATCTGAGGAATGAAATAGATGGAAGGAGAATCCTGGAAGCTCAGACCGAGCTTGATGCCATTTGACCACTCATGGTCCTTAGGTCCCGATCCGTGAACATACAGGAAGAGAGGGAACTTACCGTCAGCAGCCATTCCCTTCTTACCATAATAATAAGGCATCACGGCATTAGGCTCCAGGCACTGAGGCAGATTCCAGGAGCTGTTTTTTTCCAACTTCAAATCTTCAGGCTCGATGAGTTTCTCTTCCTGCAGGTTCTTGTTGGCATCACACCATGCTGTCCAGACCATCTTCTGGTAGCTGGCGATATCCTTGCCGTCAATAGCGGCATGGAGTTTGGTGTCAAGAGGTGTGTTTTTAGCGAATTCTGCCTTACCGTCTTTCTCCAATGCTTTCTGTTGCGCTTTGAGCGACTGCAGGAAGTAGGCATTCACCTTTTTCTGCAATCCCTGTGACTGCGCCATAGTCCGGGTTGAGTAGCTTAGTGAGGCAAGCGCCATCACCATGTAAATCATTTTTTTCATTTCGTACATTGATATATATAATTACTAGATTTTTCCGATTACCAGATTTTTACTAGTCTTTCAAGGAATAGGTAACCGTAGTCACCACTCTCACCTTTTTAATATAAGGTGTATTCGAATCCCTGTCTTCTATAGAGAACTGTCCCTGGTCGGCATTCATGATCTTATCAATCTTGCTCTTGCTGTTTTCGGCAAACAGTGAAGCAGTCTTCTCTGCATTCTCTATTGCCTCCTGCATCATCTTAGGTTTCATCTGTCGGAAAGCAACATATTCATACTTCACCGGATTCTCGTAGCCACCATCCACGATAGCGACGCCCTTCTGGAGCAGGTCACCCTGACGGGCGATGATGCCGCGAACCAGTTTCACGTTATGCGAAGTAACGGTGATAATCGACGTGATGTTATAACGGTACCCCTGGCGGTTTTCTCCATATCGCTCAGCATTGAGGTCGATGACCACAGGCGCATTGACATTAATTTCACTTGCCTTCACACCATTTGCCAGCAGGAACTGACGGATGGTACTGGTGGTAGCGTTGATTTTTTGATAGAGTTCAGGCAGGTCATTGCCTATTTCCTTGGAAACGATAGGCCATGTCACCTTATCAGCCTCAACTTCCTTTTCTGCCAATCCTTTCACCACCACTTTGCGGTCTTTGGCAATCACACTTTCAAGTCCAGACTTGACACAAAATCCAAGCACGATAATGCCTATGGCTAAGATCACTGCTTGCTTGATACCCGTATTGACATTCATAATAAGTCCTCCATTTATTAAGTTTGAAATGCTTACGAGGACAAAGATAAGCAAAAAGATGATAGCAGCCATCTTTTTTAATCTTTTTTATGTTCTAATCTTAACCAGGCAAGAAAGATATGTTAAATCTTCTATACAAACGATACAACCTATTGATTTTTTCACTATCTTTATCCCGTTAAAATGATGTATAACCTTTAAAAACATAACATCATGAAGATAGGTATTCCAAAAGAAATCAAGAATAATGAGAATCGTGTAGGAATGACTCCTGCTGGTGTAGCTGAATTCATTCGACATGGACACGAAGTGATGGTGCAGCATACCGCTGGCGAGAACAGTGGTTTTGCTGATGAAGAGTATGTGAAGGTAGGAGCCAGGATCCTGCCCGACATCCAGAGTGTGTATCGCGAGGCTGAGATGATTATCAAGGTGAAGGAACCTATCGCCGAGGAATATCCACTCATCCATCAGGATCAGCTTGTTTTTACTTATTTCCATTTTGCCTGCGACAGAGAGCTCACCGATGCCATGATCAAGAGTGGTGCTATCTGCCTGGCTTACGAGACGGTAGAAACCGACAACCATCATCTGCCACTGCTCATTCCGATGAGTGAGGTAGCAGGAAGAATGGCGATTATCAATGGTGCCTACTATCTGCAGAAGACCAAGGGCGGCAAGGGTAAGCTGATCAGCGGTGTGCCGGGCGTGAACCGTGCGAAGGTTCTCGTTCTAGGCGGTGGAACCGTGGGAGAAGCTGCAGCAAGAATGGCAACAGGATTAGGCGCTGATGTGTGGATTACCGATATCAGTCTGCCTCGTCTTCGCCAGTTGGAGATGGAATTGCCGATCAATGCGCACACCCTCTACTCCAATGAGCACAACATCCGAAAAGAACTTTCAGATGTAGACATCGTGGTGGGCAGCGTACTCGTTCCGGGAGACAAAGCTCCACACCTGATTACCAGGGACATGCTGAAGTTGATGGAACCTGGCACCGTACTGGTGGATGTGGCTATCGACCAGGGAGGATGCTTCGAGACCTCTCATCCAACCACCCATTCCGATCCGACATTCATGGTAGATGGCATTGTGCATTATGCCGTAGCCAACATTCCGGGAGCCGTGCCTCATACCTCAACCATCGCCTTGACCAATGCCACCCTGAAGTATGCCCTCGCTCTTGCCGACAAGGGATGGCGAAAGGCGTGCAAGGAAGACAAGGCTTTGTATCGGGGATTGAACATCGTGAATGGCAAGGTAGTATTCAAGGCGGTTGCCGATGTCTTCGGATTGGCATACGAAGAGATGGTATTATAGGAGATCGCATTATAAATTCATGAAACATAACTTTTAAGCCCTTCGATTCCGTTGGGTTTAAAAGTTATGATGTTTTTTGTGTGCCTTTCCAATGATAAAGATAGACTCGTGGGCAGCGATTCTGCAAGGGAATATTCAAAAATTTAAAAACATATTAATAATAAATGGATTACAACATGATTGGGACCGCATGGTCGTTACTGCCTCCCATCGTCGCCATCGCTCTGGCGCTGAAGACGAAGGAGGTCTATTCTTCTCTTTTTATCGGTATCATTCTGGGTGCCGTTCAATATTGTATTTCGATGGGAACAGAATTCGACGGATTCCTCGTTCACCTGACCAACCACACTGTAGGTGAAGGCGATGATGCCAAGGCATACGGTTTGATACATTGCCTTTCCGACCCATGGAATGTAGGCATTCTGGTATTCCTGGTGGTATTGGGCAGCATCGTTTCACTGATGAACAAGGCGGGTGGTTCTGCGGCTTTCGGCCGATGGGCTTCCAAGCACGTAAAGTCGAAGATTGGTGTGCAGATTGCCACCATTCTGCTCGGTATTCTGATATTCATCGATGATTACTTCAACTGCCTTACCGTAGGTTCTGTGATGCGCCCTATCGCAGTGCGCAACGGCGTAACCAAGGAGAAACTTGCCTATCTCATCGACTCCACAGCAGCTCCTGTCTGCATCATCTCCCCAATCTCCAGTTGGGCAGCAGCAGTATCGGGCTTCGTATCGGGAGGCGAGAACGGACTGGCACTTTTCTGCAAGGCGATACCTTATAATTTCTACGCATTCTTCACCATCCTCTTTATGTTTGGCATCGTGATCTTGGGCTTCGACTTCAAGGCGATGAGCAAATATGACGCAAGACTCAAAGAATGGTATGAACGCACCAACGGAGGAAAGCTCGACGAGGTGAGCGATACCAAGCTACAGATCGTGGAGCATGGTGTGGGAGCGAAGCAGGAAGAATCATCCAAGAGCAAAGGCTCTGTGAGCGATCTTGTGATTCCAATCATTATGTTGATTATCTTCTGCATGGCAGGTATGGTATATTCGGGAGGTTTCTTTGATGCCCACAATGCCAACTATATGAATTTCGTAGATTCCTTTGCTGGCAGCAATGCCTCTATAGGTCTAGTGATTGGTTCATTGGCAGCCCTGATTCTAACTATCGTGATGTTTACAGCTCGCAAGACCTTACCATTCGATGAAGCGATGAGTAGTCTGATCAAGGGCTTCGAGGCGATGGTACCAGCCATTCTGATTCTTACCCTGGCATGGACCCTGAAGAGCATGACCGACTCCTTGGGTGCAGCAGAATATGTATCTAGCGTAGTGGCAAGCAGCGCTTCTGAACTCCAGATGCTCCTGCCAGCCATCATCTTCCTAGTTGCTGCCTTCCTGGCTTTCGCCACAGGTACATCCTGGGGAACCTTCGGTATCCTGATACCTATCTGTATCGCAGTATTCCCAGGGGCCGACCCTTTGCGCATCATTTCCATCTCTGCCTGCATGGCAGGTGCTGTCTGTGGCGACCATATCTCACCTATCAGCGATACCACCATCATGGCGAGTGCCGGAGCCGAGTGCAAGCATGTGCATCATGTTTCATCTCAGTTGCCTTATGCCTTGACTGTAGCTACCGTCAGCTTCCTGACATTCATCGTGGCAGGTTTCACCCATACGCTGGGAATGGTAACCAGTGCCATCATCTCGTGGATCTTCGGTGTTGCCATGCTCGGTTTTGCTTTATTTTATTTAAATAAGCGCCAAAAAGTTAAATAGTTCTTAATTTATTTGAATATTGAAAATATTTTTAATATCTTTGCATAAAAAAGTTGCACTCGGCAATTTGAAAGCAAGCTTTCATTGCGCTCGTTTGCATTTTCTTTGCAAAAGAATTTAATAAAGAACATATTAATATTATAAAAGTAGACATTATGAAGGAATTGAAAGGTACAAAGACAGAGAAGAACCTCCAGGAGGCATTCGCTGGTGAGTCACAGGCTCGTAACAAATACACATATTTTGCAAGTAAGGCTAAGAAGGACGGTTATGTTCAGATAGCCAACATCTTTGAGGAGACAGCTGCCAACGAGAAGGAGCACGCTAAGTTGTGGTTCAAGTACCTGGAGGGCGGTGCTATCCAGGATACAGAGAAGAACCTGGAGGCTGCTGCCAATGGTGAGCACGATGAGTGGACAGAAATGTATCCACGCATGGCAAAGGAAGCTCACGAGGAAGGCTTCGAGGAGATTGCTGCCAAGTTTGAGATGGTGGCTGAAATCGAGAAGCACCACGAGGAGCGTTATCGCAAGCTCTTGAAGAACGTGCAGGACAAGCTCGTCTTCTCTCGTGACGGCGACTGCATCTGGCAGTGCTCTAACTGCGGTCATATCGTAGTAGGAAAGCAGGCTCCAGAGATTTGTCCTGTCTGCAACCACCCACAAAGCTACTTCCAGATTGAGGCTCAGAACTACTAAGATTCTATTACAGGAAATTGAACGATAGGATAGGATTATAACATAGAACCTATCATATAGAAGACTTCCTATAGAACCAGATAAAAATCCCCTGATGCAATAAGATATGCATCAGGGGATTTTCTTTTTTACCACTGGTTGATATCGGCTTTTGCCTCTATCTTTTTCTCGATGTTATCAGGAAGTTTGGAGAAGAAGTCGTAGCCGGTGATACGCTCCACCTCATCTACCGAGTTGACGAAGTCCTTTTTCTGCAAGCCGGTAGCTCCCTGGTTGCGACAGATAAAACCGATGGCTTGCGGATTCTTGCCAGTTCGGAGGATTACTTTGAAGAAAGCATCAGGCACCACCACCTTGTTCTTACCCAGTTTGCGATGCTGCTTATTCAGGAATATCGGACCGCATACGATATATACCTTACCGTATTTCTTTGCCCAGGTACGACACTGCTGTTCGATACTATTCCAGACACCCGCATTCAAGGCATGGGTCTGGGGACACATATTGGTCATCAGGAAGCACTCGTCCATAGCCTTCTGATTCCACTTGTTATCGCCAGCCGGACAGAGATGACCCCTATCATAACCGCTGTTGTAGTAATCTGCCTTCATTCCCTTAGGTGATGGCATATCCATATCATCCTCAAAGTCGCCACGCTTCAACTTTCCTGAAGCATGAGCGCGGGTCAATGACCATGCCACCCAATTAGGCTGACGGGTATCGTGATTATATGATACGGTATAGGCAAAACGCTTTCTGATGGTTTGCGATACCTTTTTCTTGGAAACGGGGATTTCTATCCCCGGTGCATCCCCCTGTGCTGCCGGCAACATAGAGGATGACAAGCCCAAAGTAGAGAGCAGAGCGATGATGCCAAGCAGCAGCCATCCTCTCAATTTCTTATTGAATTGAATCATCTTTAATTCTATATGAAGAGATTATTATGTATTTATCCTATTCTGCTGGATTAATCTTTTCCAACATGATTTCTATCAGTCTCGGAACCCCATAGTCTTCTATCTCACTTTCCTTGATCCAGATGTAATCATCTGGGAGTTGAGGACGGCAGTCAGTTTCCAGGAGATAGAAGTCGGCAAGAAGGATGCGATGAGTCAGAACGTGCTTGACATCTTTAGCCAATAATATCGGATTCTTCACGAAAGAAGGAAGTTCCTTGACATCCGAAATATTATAAGGCTCCCATAATCCCTGCCAGATATCCCCTTCGCCACGTCGATGGATGGCAATCATCGGTTCTGGAATTTCAGAACCATCCGCCACCGCAGATCTACACCTTATATATATATAGGAGAGATGGCGGGTTTTCACCTTCACGGTCTTGTTCTTGACAGGCAGTTCCTCTACCCTGCCACTACGCAAAGCCTCGCAGGTTTCGGCAAGCGGACAGAGCAGGCACTTCGGAGACTGGGGAGTGCATTGAATCGCACCGAAATCCATCAATCCCTGATTATAGGATGCCGCATCAGATGCAGGCAAGAGCGATTGCGCCAGAGCAGCAAACTCTTTTTTCCCCTGGGTTGAATTGATGGGAGTATCAATACCGAAGTATCGGGAAAGCACCCGATAGACATTGCCATCAACCACAGCTGCCGGAATATCGAAAGCGAAAGAGCCGATGGCAGCAGCGGTATAATCGCCTACTCCCTTCAGGGATTTGATGCCGTCAAGGGTGTTGGGGAAAGAACCGAGAGCCACAATCTGCTTGGCAGCAGCATGAAGATTGCGGGCACGGGAATAATACCCCAAACCCTGCCAGAGTTTCAAGACATCATCCTCGCTGGCTGCAGCCAGGTCTTCTACCTTGGGATAGGTTTGCATGAACCGTTCCCAATATTCCCAACCTTGGACTATGCGGGTTTGCTGAAGGATGATTTCGCTCAGCCAGATGGCATAAGGGTCGCGGGTTTCACGCCAAGGCAAATCTCTGCCGTTTTCACGAAACCAACGGAGTATTTCTGTTGAAAAAAAAGAGTTATTGATCATTATTATGCTTTTGCCCTTTCAGGGCGTTACTTTCTTGCTTCGGTCCTTTTAGCGGATTACAAATCCGCAATAGTTACCCATACGGCGGCGGATTGCAAATCCGCCGAAACAGTAACTATTCATAAAGTTCAAAGGTCAAATCTCAATGTTCAAAGTAATTACTGTTCCGGATATTGCTCATAAATTTTCAGACCGAATTCATTGGCAAGCGCATAGGCATGTTCCATGATATCGGCGAGGATATGCTCGTAATTGACCCAAACCTTATCCTTGATGAAGAAATAGAATTCGATAGGAAGACCACACTGGGTAGCTTCCATGTGACGAACCATCAAGGTAAGTTCCGTATTCACCTCAGGGCGCTGACGCAGATATTTCTCCATAAACCTGCGATAAAGCTGAAGATTGGTTGGAGCCAGGGCAGCAGGATTCTTCAGATCCTCTATATCCTTTCCCGCCTCTATATCCTTTTCTATCACCTTCTGAAGAGATTCCTTCAACTTAAAGGAATCCTCTGTGGCGAAATGCTTGGCAAGCAAGGTATGCTTCAAAGTCTCATCTACCAACCGGATGCTGCGGAAATCGAAATAAACAATTCGCTTTACTCTTCTTCCCCCACTCTTCTGCATACCAATCCAGTTCTGGAACGAACCATTCACCAGGGTAGCTGGCGAAATGGTAACGATGGTATTATCGAAATTACGCACCTTTACGGTAGTAAGCGACATATCCTCCACAATACCATTGGCATCCACCGACTTCACGGTAATCCAGTCGCCCTTGTGCAGCATATCATTACTGGTGAGTCGCACACCGGCAGCCAGACCGAGGATGGTATCCTTGAACACCAACATCAAGACAGCAGAAGTAGCACCCAAGCCGGCAAACAAGGTCATCGGACTCTTACCCAACAAAATAGCAACCACAACCACTCCAGCCACAAAGAGCATCAACACTCGAAGTACGCCGCAGACGGTATGGAAATACTGCTGAGCCGAAGAACGGCGCTCATCCCCATTCTCCAATCCCTTGAAAGAACCGATGAAAACCAAAGCCGTACGTACCGACATCACTACGATATAGATACCCGTAGCACGCTCCAGAATCTCCTTGAATATCGGATATTCCAGATAGATAAGCGGCATGAGCGACCAGATAACTACGGCGGGAACGATATGGCAGGCAGAAGTAAGCACCTTCTTGTTGAAAAGCACATCATCCCAAGACGCCTCCGTCTTCGCCGTTATCTTGGATATCAACGGAACCAATATCTTCCGACATAGGAAATCGCTCAGCATCGCCAGCAAGAAAGCGGTGACGGTAAGCAAAATATGACGAAGCATAGGCACATAATCACCTGTGACACCGGCCCATGTTATCATTTCATCTACAAACTTACGAATTTCTTCCATAAACTATTAAGTCTTAACTAAATTACGGTTGACAGAGCAAGGTACAAACCTTATCTGCAAAATTACGGGCATTATTGCCATGCATGATACCATTATTAATAATGGCAAAGCAAAGTTCATGACCATTGGCAGCCTTGCAATATCCAGCCAGTGAGATGATACCCGTCAAAGTACCGGTCTTTGCCCTTACATTACCATGAGTAAAACTATTCTTCATTCGCCTCTTCAACGTGCCATCCACTCCCCCGATAGGCAGTGACTGCATCAAATGCTCCTTGATATTATCATTCTTATAAGCATAACGCAGCAATTTTACCTCCAGTTCGGCACTCAGATAATTATACAAAGACAACCCGGAACCATCAGCCAATTTATAACGGGACGGATCGAGTCCAATTTTTCTAATCAACTGTCGTTCCACATTTCTGGCACTCTTGGCACTGGCTGACCGGTTGCCGGTAGAGGCAGCTATCTGATAGTACATACTCTCGGCATAGAGATTATCACTGTCTTTCATCATCTTATGCAGCACCTGATCCATTGTATGGAAACGGGTACAGATGGTAAAAGCATTAGCCGGACAAGTTTTTATGGTAGAATACATCCCTTCGTAGAGAATACCTACATCCTCCAGTTTTGCCAGAAATCTATCCATAAAGATGTCCTTACGGGCGAATACCAAAGGCGACAACACCGGATTGTCATCATCCCAGCACCATCCTTCGCCCAACAGAGTAGCATCCTTCATAGAACGGTCTGCATAAATACTGCCACGGATGGTGTCGATACCCATCTCCTTCAACCCATTGGCAAAGGCTGCCATATCATCGCTGTTAAAACGGGGATCCATGCCACCGATACAATAAACATCGCCGATTAAGACTCCATTTTCTATGGTTCCAGTATACTTGAGAGTCGTCTTAAACTGGTAAGAACCGCCCAATTTATCCAATGCCGTAATAGCAGTCAGGAGCTTCATTGTACTAGCCGGGCGCATCAGCTGTCGCTCATTTCTCTTGTAGATACAGGAATCGGCCTCCAGGTCCCATACCATCAATCCCACCTGCGATGTCTCGAACATCTTACTTTCCAGGAGTTTGTCCAGACCAACCTGAACCGAGACAGGCCAAGGCAACTTCTGGGTATCAGTAGCCAGGGAGTCAATCAAGGTAGAATCAGCCAATTCTGTCTCGTCCTGCGATTCTACCACCTCGTCATCATTCACATCTTGAGCCTGCATTGGCAATGCAACAACCATCGCCATCATCAGGCTCAACATCATATATTTAATCTTTTCCATCACAATTGAATTCTTCACTCTTCGTTCCTCATTCTTCACTTCTTTGCCGTTTCTTAATTTCTTTCTCAAAAGCCTCTTCATTATCAGGCTGAACGGCCACCATGTTCTTATGACCATATTCTATCACTACACACCTGTCTAGTCCCATAAAAGTCTTCACCGGATGCACATCTATGATGTCGCAGACCGGTACATTCTTGTTGGACGAGAACCTTCCTTCGTTGATGATCAGATACTCCATCTCATCATCCCGGTCGATAGGTTTTACCTTCTTAAAGGTATAAGTAGTATTCAGAATACGCTCTATCATGCCCACGATGACAATGGCCAGGAAGATGCCGATAATCGCCATCTTCACCCAGAAGAAATAGCCAGCCAAAAATGCAAAGACAGCCACCCCCAAACGGGCTGTCAATGTAAAGCGTTTATGAAAAGTTCTATCTGCCATATCTTGTTAATATTTGTCATTTTGATAGTCTTAAAGACTATATTACCATAAATTTCGGTGCAAAATTACAAAAAATCCGTCTCTTTTTACTCATTATTAAAGAGAAATTAGTACTTTTGCAAACAATTAAGCATTATTAGAATAAACTCACATGGTTTATAAGTATGATTTTCTGATTATCGGCTCAGGAGTTGCCGGTATGAGTTACGCCCTGAAAGTAGCCAGAGCGCATAAAGGTAAAGTGTGCATGATCTGCAAAACCTCTCTCGATGAGGCGAACACTTCATTTGCACAAGGTGGTGTTGCGTCAGTTACCAACCTGGAAGTAGATAACTTCGACAAGCACATACAAGATACGATGATTGCTGGTGACTATATCAGCGATTATAAGGCAGTGAAGCAGGTTGTCACCATGGCACCGGAGCAGATCAAGGAGCTCGTGGAATGGGGGGTCAACTTCGACAAGCAGCAGGACGGCAAGTTCGATCTTCATCGTGAGGGCGGACATAGCGAGTTCCGCATTCTTCATCACGCCGATGATACGGGTGCTGAAATCCAGCGCGGTCTGATGGAGGCTGTACGCAACTGCCCAGACATTGATATCAAGGAAAATCATTTTGCAGTAGAGATTATCACCCAGCACCACTTGGGTGCCCGTGTTACTCGCCGTACACCTTATATTAACTGTTACGGAGCCTACGTTCTGAATCCTGAAACCCAGAAGGTGGATACCTATCTGAGCAAGGTTACCGTGATGTGTACCGGTGGTTGTGGTGCTGTTTATCAGACTACCACCAACCCTGTCATCGCTACCGGCGACGGTGAGGCGATGGTTTACCGTGCCAAGGGAACCGTAGCCGATATGGAGTTCGTACAGTTCCACCCTACAGCTCTCTATCATCCAGGAGAGACTCATCCTGCCTTCCTCATCACCGAGGCTATGCGTGGATATGGTGGCATCTTGCGTCTGCCTAACGGCGAGAGCTTCATGGAGAAATATGACAAGCGATTGAGCCTGGCTCCTCGCGACATCGTGGCCCGTGCCATCGATAAGGAGATGAAGATTCACGGTCTGGATCATGTCTGCCTGGATGTTACCCACAAGAATCCGGAGGAGACCAAGCATCACTTCCCAAATATCTACGCCAAGTGTCTCAGTATCGGCATCGACATCACTAAGGATTATATCCCTGTTCGTCCTGCAGCTCACTATATGTGTGGTGGTATCAAGGTAGATTTGAACGGCTGTTCAAGCATCAACCGCCTCTATGCCTTGGGCGAGTGCTCTTGCACCGGTCTGCATGGTGGCAATCGTCTTGCCAGCAACTCTCTCATCGAAGCTGTGGTATATGCCGAGACTGCTGCCAAGCACAGTCTGGAGCATGTGGATGAATACGACTTCAATGAGAAGGTTCCTGCATGGAACGACGAGGGTACCCTGACCAACGAGGAGAAGGTATTGATTACCCAGAGCGTCAAGGAAGTTGGCGAATGTATGAGCAACTACGTGGGCATCGTGCGCAGCGACCTCCGTCTGAAGCGTGCCTGGGACCGCCTCGACCTTCTTTACGAAGAGACCGAGAATCTCTTCAAGCGTGTCAAGGTGAGCAAGGAGCTCTGCGAGCTCCGCAACATGATCAACGTGGGCTATCTCATCACCCGTATGGCTATCGAGCGCAAGGAGAGCCGTGGTCTTCACTATACCATCGACTACCCTGTTCACGCTTACGACAAGAAATAAAGTTTTTTCAAGCTACCATATAAAGCCGCCAGGATATTCTCACACGATATCCTAGCGGTTTTTTCTTTGCTTATATGAAAGCTCAAATCCTTAATGACTTTGATGACTACACTTTTGCTGCCCCTCAAAAAGTAGACACAGAAAGGTGGAAAACTGATGGAAAATGATT
>ERZ773248.169-NODE-169-length-97848-cov-13.124119_pt1 | contig 97848 bp, 81 predicted proteins | sample MGYA00580518_ERZ773248 | MGnify/ENA primary metagenome ERZ773248 (study PRJEB29015, sample SAMEA2737762) | human gut metagenome | biome: human gut; feature: human-associated habitat; material: faeces | place: China | collected 2012 ...
TGCGCGACTGGTTGTATGTAGTAGATCATGCCCGTGCCATCGATATGATTTTCCACAAGGGCAAGATTGCCGAGACTTACAACATCGGCGGTTTTAACGAGTGGAAGAACATAGATATCATCAAGGTGGTTATCAAGACCGTTGATAGATTGCTCGGTAGAAAGGAAGGCGAGGATATGGATCTTATCACCTACGTAACAGACAGAAAGGGTCACGATATGCGTTATGCCATCGACTCTAGAAAGTTGCAGAAGGAATTGGGTTGGGAGCCATCTCTCCAGTTTGAGGAGGGTATCGAGGAAACTGTAAAATGGTATCTTGATAACCAGGAATGGATGGACAACGTAACCTCTGGTGATTACCAAAAGTACTACGACAACATGTATTCCAATCGATAATTGATACATATTATTATACATAAAGTCCTGCATTTGCCACTCAGTCAAATGCAGGATTTTTTGTTTTATACGATAAAAAACGACTAAATCTATTATTATTTCTTAATTTTCAATCATTATTTTCCGGAAAACTGAAAAGTACAGAATATTTTTCTATCTTTGCAAATCCTATCATTGAAGTCTTGTGAATTTCTCTTAGATTGAATAGGAATAAAACAGAAATGAAATAAAAGAAACTGGTATGGAAAAAAAAATAGTATTTAGCTTGGCAATAGCTTTGGCATCCTTATCTAGCCTTCCTGTACAAGGACAGAAAAAGGTAGTTCCATTAAAATATGGAAACATGGATCACTGGGTGATTAGAAACATCAAGGAGTCGGCTATCATTGGTGGAAATCAGAAAACCATCTATGCCGTAGGACCTAATATGATCCTCAATGGTAATACTCCTTATACCAACAAGGGTGGTTCCCCCTGGGGATCATCCAATGTTCTGGCACATGTTTCGGGTATCTACAAAACCAATAACTCGGTTTATCGTGACAAGCGTGGCAATGGATATTGCGCTAAATTGGAAACCCATATAGAGAAAGTGAAGGTGCTTGGACTTATCAATATCAAGGTTCTGGCAGCAGGTTCCCTTTTCCTGGGTGATGTACGTGAACCGATTACGAGTACCAAAGATGGTCCGAAAGCCATCAATTGGGGTATTCCGTTCACTGCACGTCCTAAGGCTGTACAATTTGACTATAAAACATATATGCCTCAATCAGCTAACCGTATCAAGCAGAATGGATTCAGTGGAGCATCCACTGTAGCAGGTCGCGACTATGCCATTGCCGTACTCTATTTGCAGAAGCGCCATGAAGATGCTCAGGGAAACATCACAGCCAAACGAGTGGGCACGATGGTAGTAAAGTATGGAAAAAGTACCAACGGATGGGTGAATGATGCTACTTATACCATTCATTATGGCGATATCCGTCACATGGCTGGTTATGATGCTGCTACGATGGGACTTCGCTCTACCGACTATGCCCGCAACAGCAAGGGAAAAAGTGTGCCGGTAAGGGAAACCGGATGGGCGGGCAATCATGAGACGCCTACGCATCTTATCCTGCAGTTCTCTTCATCCCATGGTGGAGCCTATATCGGTACACCGGGTAATACATTGTGGATAGATAATGTGGCATTGGTTTACGAGTAAAAATCACATGTAGAATCAAGATTATAGACATTATGAAGCATATTCTGACAATACTAGTCATGATGATGGCATTGGGCTGTTATGCCTTTGAGCCATTTTCGCAAGATACAATCCCCTCACAGCAGATGGCGGATACAACCCGGCATGCCAGAAAATCATGGATGACACGATTTCTTGACTATTTTAATGATGCCAACAAAAACAAGGAGCATAAGCGGTTTGACTTCAGTATCATCGGAGGTCCTCACTATGCTTCTGATACGAAGTTTGGCTTAGGAATGGTAGCGGCAGGTCTTTATCGTTCAGACGCCAATGATACCCTACTTCCTCCTTCCAATGTTTCGCTTTTCGGTGATGTGAGCACGGTAGGTTTCTATATGTTGGGTGTTCGTGGAAATCATATAGCACCTCGTGGTCGTTATCGCATAGATTATCGTCTTTATTTCTATTCTTTCCCTTCTGATTTCTGGGGAATAGGTTATAAGATGGGTGATAACGATGACAATAAGAGCGACATGAAACGATGGCAGGCACAGGCTGAGGCTGCTTTCCTGTTCCGGGTGGCAGACAATTTCTATGTTGGTCCGATGGCTAGTTATGATTATGTAATTGGTAAGCACATTGAGCGTCCGGAGTTACTGAATGGAATGGATCACCATACATGGAATGTGGGAGCCGGTGTATCGCTGGTATATGATAATCGTGATAATCTTACCAATCCGCATCGGGGCATCTATCTCAATCTGAAGCAGATGTTCCGCCCTCGATTTATGGGAAATGATTATGCCTTCAGTACCACAAAATTCCGCTTTGACAGCTATCAGCAGTTGGGAGAGGGTACGGTTCTTGCCGAAGATTTAGGAGCAAATTTCAATTTCGGCAATCCTTCATGGGGTATGATGGCCAATTTAGGTGGTACCAGCTCTATGCGTGGTTATTACGAGGGTCGTTACCGTGACAAGCATTCCTTGGAGGCTACGGTGGAGTTGCGCCAACATGTTTGGAAACGGAATGGCATCGTGGTTTGGGCTGGAGCTGGAACCGTTTTTCCTAAATTCTCTGAATTGCGCAGTAATCGGATTTTGCCTAATGTTGGTGTGGGTTACCGATGGGAGTTTAAGAAGAATGTCAATGTGCGTTTGGATTATGGATTTGGTAAGTCGGGACAGTCTGGCTTTCTGTTTAATATCAATGAGGCATTTTAATACAAGAGAAGAATGAATCGTTTATCCTATATATATAATAAGGTGTCATCGGGGCAATTTCTGTATGCTTATGCCGTGGTGGCATTGTTGTTGCCTAATATAGCCTTGTGTTATACCGAGTGTTTGACTCCGTGGGCATGTGGTGTCAATGTGTTGCTGCCTTTGTCGCTGTATATGTTGTTCTTTTCTGCGGCTAAGCGTCCTGGTAAGATGATATGGTGGGCATTTATCTTTGTCTTTTTCGCTGCGTTCCAGCTGGTATTGCTTTATCTTTTCGGAACGGGAGTGATAGCGGTAGATATGTTTTTGAATCTCGTAACTACCAATCCCGGTGAGGCGATGGAGCTGCTCGATAATCTGGCTCCTGCCGTGGTTGGTGTCTTCGTGGTTTATTTGCCCTTGCTTATCCTGGGGGGTGTCATTATCAGAAGAGATAGCCGGTTGTCGGTTTCTTTCCAGCAGAGAGTCCGCCATTGGGCAATGCAGATTGGGGCTATAGGACTGTTCTGTCTGCTGGCAAGCTATCTGATGGTGGATGATTACCGTATGCGCAATCAGCTTTATCCCGTCAATATCTGTTACAACCTTTATCTGGCTTTTGAGCGCAATGCTGCTTCAGAGAATTATAAGGAGGCAAGCCGTAATTTTAAGTTTGAGGCTAAAAGTGAGCGCTCGCTCTATGCACCTGAGGTGTATGTAATGGTGGTAGGAGAGACGGCTCGTGCCCATAACTTCAGTCTTTATGGGTATCCTCGTGATACCAATCCACTGCTCTCCAAAACGCAGGGTATCAAAGCTTTCCCGAATGTGACAACTCAGAGCAATACTACTCATAAGAGTGTTCCGATGCTTCTGTCTGCTGCATCGGCAGAGGATTTTGAGCGCCTTTTTCATGAGAAAGGCATCCTGGCGGCCTTTAAGGAAGCCGGATTCCATACTGTGTTTATCAGCAACCAGTTGCCAAATCATTCGTTTATCGATTTTTTGGGAGAACAGGCTGATGAACATTATTTTCTGAAGAAAGAGGATGCTTTGCAAGGTAATCATTATGATGAGGATTTGTTGCAGAAACTGGATGAGATATTGCCCAAGGCTGATGCTTCCTCGTCTGCCCATTACCGTTATCGCAAGCTCTTCGTGGTTCTTCATACCTATGGTTCTCACTTCAATTATCAGGAGCGTTATCCCCGTAGTTTCGCTTATTTCAAGCCCGATAGCAGAAGTGAGGCTAAGTCGGAGAATCGGCGTGACCTCTTGAATGCCTATGATAATACCATCCGATATACCGATTATATCCTGCATGGTATCATTGAACGTCTGCAGAAATGGGAGGGGATACAGACTAAGACGGATGGGGTATATGGTCAGCCTATATCAGCGATACTCTATACCAGCGATCATGGAGAGAATATCTTCGATGATGATCGCCACCTCTTCCTTCATGCTGCCCCGAAGGCTTCGGATTACGAACTGCATGTGCCTTTCATCATCTGGACTTCTGAAGGATTCAGTAAACAATATCCGGATATATTGAAGGCATTGGGAGAAAATCGGTCAAAACAGGTACAGAGCAGTCTTTCGGCTTTTCATACCATGTTGGGCATCGGTGGCATTCAGACCCATTATCGTCAGGATGAATACTCGGTGGCAAGTGATAAATATCATCCGGTAAAGTTGCTCTATCTCGATGATCATGACGAGGCAATACCGCAGGAAGATGCCAAGTTTTTGCGTTAAATTCTAAGCCAAAAGGCTTTCTTACAGCAAAATATATGAAAAGAGTTTTCGTAAATATCAATTATTTACGAAAACTCTTTGTCGTATCTATAAATTGCTGTAACTTTGCACCCGGATTTAGATAATAATAAAAATACAGTTGTTATGGAACCAACTCGAAAAATCGAAAAGGTGAGCATGCGCAACCTCCGCATGGAGGATTATGACCAGCTTGCCAAGTCATTTAAGCGTATTTACGCAGACTCAGATGTATTCTGGACAAAAGAACAAATTAAGAAACTCATTACAATCTTCCCTGAGGGACAGGTGGTTATTATCGTTGACGATAAGATTGTGGGCTGTGCGCTCTCCATCATTGTCAACTATAATATGGTGAAAGGCGACCATACCTATGCTCAGGTGACAGGCAATGAAACCTTCAATACCCACCAGCCAAACGGCAATATCCTTTATGGTATTGAGGTATTTATCCACCCAGATTATCGTGGCTTGCGATTGGCTCGTCGTATGTATGAGTATCGCAAGGAACTCTGCGAGAAGCTCAACTTGAAGGCTATCATGTTTGGTGGTCGTATTCCAAACTATCATAAGTATGCCGACAAGATGCGCCCTAAGGAGTATATCGAACACGTAAGAAACCGTGAGATTTACGACCCGGTTCTTACTTTCCAACTCTCCAACGATTTCCACGTACGCCGTGTGATTCGCAACTATCTTCCTAGTGATGAGGAGAGCGAACACTGTGCAACCCTCTTGCAGTGGGATAATATCTACTATCAGCCACCTACGGATTCCTACGTAGACCGCAAGCCAACCGTAAGAATCGGATTGGTACAGTGGCAGATGCGCCCATACGCTTCGGTAGATGACCTCTTTGAACAGGTTGAGTTCTTTGTGGATTCCGTAAGCGACTACAAGAGCGATTTCATTCTCTTCCCTGAGTATTTCAATGCGCCGTTGATGGCACGTTTCAATGATTTGGGTGAGGCACAGAGCATCCGCAAGATGGCTCAATATACAGAAGAAATCCGTGACCGTTTCCGTGAACTGGCCATCAGCTACAACATCAATATCATTACCGGTAGTATGCCTTATCTCAAGGACGATTCCCTCTATAACGTCGGTTTCCTTTGCCGTAGAGATGGTAGCGTGGATATGTATGAGAAGATTCACGTAACTCCAGATGAGCAGAAGTGCTGGGGATTGAGTGGCGGTAGCCATATCCAGACTTTCGATACCGATTGTGGTAAGATTGGTATCGTCATCTGCTATGATGTGGAGTTCCCTGAACTTTCCCGTCTGATGGCAGAGGATGGTATGCAGATTCTCTTCGTTCCATTCATGACCGATACGCAGAATGCTTACTCTAGAGTAAGAGTCTGTGCACAGGCTCGTGCCATCGAGAATGAGTGCTATGTAGCCATTGCAGGTAGTGTGGGCAACTTGCCTCGTGTTCACAACATGGATATCCAGTATGCCCAGAGTGCTGTATTCACCCCTTGCGACTTCGCCTTCCCTAACGATGGCAAGCGTTCGGAGGCAACACCTAATACTGAGATGATTCTCGTATCAGATGTAGATTTGAACCTCTTGAACGAGCTTCATACCTACGGTGCCGTTCGAAATCTTCGTGATCGCCGCAAGGATCTGTATGACTTGAAGCAGAAGAAGTAAGTTAAGTGAAGAGTGAAGAACGAAGAGTGAAGAATTCAATTGTATTGATATATAGATATAAAGAATGTATAAGATAGAAATCTCGGAGCGCACGCTCCACTTTAAGCAGCCAGCAGGCACGTCTCGTGGAGTTTATACCACGAGACACAGTTATTATCTGACTCTTACTTCGGATGAAATGCCGGGGATAGAAGGAGTGGGAGAGTGTGCTACGCTCCCTGATTTGAGTTGCGATGCCAAACCGGAATATGCTGTTACCCTTCGACAGGTGTGCCAGATGGTGGAACAGATGGGACGCATCCCTTACGATATGATTCGTGCCTATCCTAGCATCACCTTCGGACTGGAAACAGCCTTTGCTTCGTGCTTCGATGCAGCGAAGAAGCAGGGAGTAAGTGTCTCTGTTCCAGCTGGAATGGAGAACCTGGCCAATCTCTTCGACTCTCCTTTCGGACGAGGAGAAGAGGGCATTACCATCAACGGACTGGTATGGATGGGCACCTATGAGGAGATGCTGGCTCGGTTGGAGGAGAAGCTCCAGGCAGGTTTCCATTGTGTGAAACTGAAGATTGGTGCCATCGATTTCTTTAAGGAACTCGATCTTATCAAGCGTATTCGTGATGTCTATACCCGTGATCAGGTAGAACTCAGAGTAGATGCCAATGGTGGATTCCTGCCGGAGAATGCGATGAGTCAGCTGGAGGCTTTGGCTAAGTATGATATCCATTCCATTGAGCAGCCTATCAAGCAGCATCAGTGGTCTAAAATGGCTCAGCTCTGTCGCGAAACACCGCTTCCTATCGCCCTGGACGAGGAACTGATTGGTGTGAATGTCCGTAGTATGAAGCAGGCTTTGCTCGATACCGTCCGCCCTCAGTATATCATCCTGAAGCCTTCGCTTCATGGTGGAATCTATGGATGTAACGAGTGGATTGAGTTGGCTAACCAGCGTGGCATCGGCAGTTGGATTACCTCGGCTTTGGAGAGCAATATCGGTCTCCATGCTATTGCCCATTATGCTGCCAAGGTATATGGTCCTAATGTCCAGATGCCGCAAGGTCTGGGCACCGGTCAGCTCTTTACCGATAACATCCCAATGCCTTTGGAGATTCGGGGTGATCAATTATTTGTCGTAAAATAACTTAGGAAGAATTCTGAAAATGACATTAGAAGATTTCCTTTCCGAATGGAATAACGATAGCGACCGGGTGCTTGTACATACCAGTGGTTCCACAGGAAAACCCAAACCGATGATGGTAGAGAAGAAGCGAATGCTCAACTCAGCCCGCATCACTTGTGATTTCCTTGGATTGAAGCCAGGTGATAGCGCTCTGCTCTGTATGTCGCTTGATTATATTGCCGGTAAGATGGTGGTGGTACGAAGCATTGAGCGCCATCTCCATCTTATTTCTGTCTCTCCAAGTGGGCATCCTTTGAAAGATGTAAATGAAGAGATTACTTTCGCAGCCATGGTTCCGATGCAGGTATATAATACCCTGCAGGTTCCTGAGGAGCGGGAACGGCTCTGCCATATCTGTCATCTGATTATCGGTGGTGGTGCCATTGATGCAGCTTTAGAGAAGGAACTGAAGTCATTTCCCGGCAATATCGCCATCTGGAGCACTTACGGCATGACCGAAACCTTGTCTCATATTGCTCTGAGGCGAATCAATGGTGATGAGGCAAGCGAATGGTATCAGCCTTTCGATAGCGTTCATATCAGTCAGACCGAAGAAGGCTGTCTTGTCATTGATGCCCCTCAGGTTTGTGCTGAAACCTTGGTAACGAATGATATCGTGGAGATAGAACCCTATATATATAATAAGGTGGAAAAACTCCGTTTCCGCATCAAGGGCAGAAAAGACAATGTCATCTGTAGTGGTGGCATCAAGATACAGATAGAAGAAGTGGAGGCTTTTCTGAAACCTCATTTGGAAAAACCTTTCATGATAGCCAAGAAGAAAGACGGGAAGTTTGGAGAAATCGCAGTCCTCCTGACAGAGGATGAGGATATAAAAAAAGTAGAGGCGACTGTCCGCCGCCTCTTATCAGGTAAATCAGATGATTCAAATAAATCATCTGAATTTAAAAGTCATAAATATTGGATTCCAAGGGAATTCCGATATGTAGAGCATGTTCCGCTTACCGAAACCGGAAAGCCAAAGCGATGCTGTTTGGCATAAGGATACAATAATGGCGGGTTGATAGCCCGCCATATTATATTATCCTTCTCTAAAGAAGTCGAGTGCTTCTTTGATTTCTTCTGTAGTAGCTGTCTGGTTGATACGGATATCCCCTATACCGCCAAGCATGGTGAAGTTGATGATGCCATTCTGATTCTTCTTGTCGTGCTGCATCAGCTCGATGAGCTCATCATAGTCATCACAGGTGATATTCAGCGTACCATAGTTTTCCTTGATGAAAGTAACGGTCTGGCGCATCTTGTCTGTAGGGAATCCTGTCTTAGCCACGCTGAGATAAAGCTCAGGGATGAGACCGAATGCTACGGCATAGCCATGCAGGATAGGCTTGCGCTTCAAAGCCCAGCTCTCGAAGGCATGACCGAAGGTATGACCCAGGTTCAAAGCCTTGCGGATGCCCTTCTCATGAGGATCCAGCTCTACGATGCGCTCCTTTACCTTCACGCTGTCGCCCACCATGCGCTGCAACTGCTTCAAATCTGGTTGGTCAAGGTCGAAGCTTACCAGTTCTTCCCACATCGCCTCGGTAGAAATCAAGCCGTGCTTCAGCATTTCTGCATAGCCCGAACAGATGTTCTCGGCATCCAGAGTCTTCAGAAATTCTGTGTCGAGAATCACGTATTTAGAGTCGTTGAATACGCCCACTTCGTTCTTCAAACCACCGAAGTTGATACCGGTCTTTCCGCCTACCGATGCATCTACCATGGCAAGCAGGGTAGTAGGGATATTGATGAAGTTGATGCCACGCTTAAAGGTGCTGGCCGCAAAACCACCCAGGTCGGTTACCATACCGCCTCCCAGGTTAATCATGCATGAATGGCGTGAAGCGCCACCCTCCTGCAGTCCCTTCCATACCATCATCAGACTTTCGATGTCCTTATGGCTGTCGCTTGCAGGAATAGTGATTACCTGTATGTGCTTCAGGCTATAGAAGTTCTTGATGACTGGCAGACACAGCTCTTGGGTCGTGGTATCGGTAAGCACAAACAGCTTGTCGTGCTCGCACTCAGCGAGAGCGGTTACCAGTTCGCTCTCCAGATGGGTTGATATGATTACTCTTTGACTCATAACTTACTAACGTTTTTAAAAAAGACGAATTTATATAGGGCCGTTGGGAAGTCCCGAAAGAACAACGCCACGGCTATTTTGGCTGCAAAGGTACGTTAAAATGAAGACAAAACAAAATAAATAAGCACTTTTTTATCAATAAAAGTTTAAACCTTGATACATTTCGTTCGTCAAATGAAGCAAAATGCCCCAAAAAGTGCATCTGTTTTTTACAATTGCGCTCTAATCGGGTCTAATCATATAAAAGCAAGTCTATATACAATTTAGAAATAATAAATAACATTCAACAAATAATGAAAAGATCAATTCTATCGATGCTGTTGATGCTCGTTGCAATAGCATCCTTAGCTCAAGAGCGCTTGATTAGCGGTAAGATAACAGACCGCGATACCAAGGACCCTGTTGAGCAAGTAACGATTCAACTACTCAAAACCGACAGTACATACGTGTCGGGTGCCATTTCTGATGAGCGGGGACTCTTCCATGTCAATGCCCCGGCTAATGGCAAGTATCTCCTCAAGATTACCAGTGTAGGTTACAAGCCTACCGTTAAGCGCATCCAGATTTCTGAAGACAAGAATCTGGCAATGGGGAATGTGGTCATTGGTGCTGATGCTATCATGCTGAAAGGTGCCGTGGTAACCGCCATGGCTCAGAAGGTGAGTCTGAAGGAGGATACCTTCGTCTATAATTCGGCAGCCTACCGCACACCGGAAGGTTCGGTGGTTGAGGAACTCGTGAAGCGTCTGCCGGGTGCAGAGGTCAGCGATGACGGTACCATCAAGATCAACGGTAAGGAAGTGAAGAAAATCCTGGTAGACGGCAAGGAGTTTATGACGGGCGATACCAAGACTGCTCTGAAGAACTTGCCTACCAGCATCATTGATAAGATCAAGGCATACGACGAGAAGAGCGATCTCTCCAAGGTGACTGGTATTGATGACGGTGAGGAACAGACCGTGCTCGACTTCGGTGTGAAGAAGGGGATGAATAAGGGTGTGATTTCCAATATCGACCTGGGTGTGGGTAACAAGAACCGCTATAATATGCGTGGTATGGGTGGCTATTTCGCCAACAACAACCGATTCATGCTCTTTGCCAATGCCAATAATACCAGTGACCGTGGATTCGGCGGTGGTCCTGGCAGAGGATTCTGGGGCGGTGCCAACGGTTTGAATGCCAGCAAGATGATAGGCGCCAACTACAACTATGAGTTGAAAGACAAGTTCAAGTTCAATACCTCTCTCCGCTGGAATCACAGCGATGGCGATGTATGGAGCAGCCGTTCCAGCGAGAACTTTATGGGTACCAGCAGTTCCTTCAGTAACAGCTTGAGTCAGAGCTATTCCCGCAGCAACAGCTGGAATGGTAACATCCGTCTGGAGTGGATGCCTGATTCCATGACCAATATCCTCTTCCGTCCTTCCATCTCCTGGAGTTCCAGCGATGGCTTGAGTGGTAGCCAGTCGGCTTCCTATAACAAGGATCCTTATACCATCACCACCAAAGATCCTCTTTCTGAAGAAGGTATCGAAGAGATGGAGAAGGCTGAGGCTATGGTAAACAGCCAGTTGACCAACGGCATCACCTACTCTGATAATAACAATATCAATGGTATGCTGCAGGTAAACCGCAAGTTGGGCAACAAGGGACGTAACATCACCTTCCGTGTGGATGCCAAATATACTGATAATGACAGCAAAAGCATCTCGCTCAACAATGCAAAACTCTATCTTGTGCAGACAGCGGAGGGTAAGGATTCTACTTATCAGACCAACCGCTATAACCTGACTCCTTCGAAGAATTACAGTTATGCGGGACAGTTGACCTATAGTGAGCCACTTTGGAAGGCTACCTTCCTGCAGTTCAGCTATAAGTTTACTTACAGCTACTCCAAGAGCGACCGCAGCACCTACGATTTCAGTAAGTATGCGATGAGTGGTGATCATGAATATCGCGGTTGGGACAGCTACTTGAATCCGTTTGCCGGTCATCTCAATGACTATAGGGATGATAATTTGAGTCGCTTCTCAGAGTATCGCAACTATAACCATGATATCCAGGTGATGATGCGATTCATCCGTCAGAAGTATAACCTGAACTTCGGTGTGATGGTGCAGCCACAGCAGTCTAAGTATATCCAGGATTATCAGGGCGTGCATGTAGATACCGTTCGCAATGTGGTGAATGTGAGTCCAACCCTCGATTTCCGTTATCGCTTCTCAAAGATGAGTAACCTGCGAATCAACTATCGTGGTACAACCTCTCAGCCAAGCATCTCTCAGTTGCTCGACATCACGGATAACAGCGATCCGTTGAACATTTCGATGGGTAACCCAGGCTTGAAGCCATCGTTCACCCAGAACTTCCGATTGTTCTACAACAATTTCGTGCAGAACCATAATAAGGGTATCATGACTTTCGTCAACTTCTCTACCACCAACAATAGCATCAGCAATAAGGTGACATACGATGAGACGACTGGTGGAAGAATCACCCGACCAGAGAATATCAATGGAAACTGGAATGCGATGGGAGCCTTCATGTTCAACTGCTCTATCGATAGTGCAGGTGTATGGAACATCAATACTGGAGCCCATGCCAATTACAATAACTATGTAAGTTATCTGAGTCTTGACAAGAAATCAGACTCTCAGAAGAATACTACCCGCAGTATCACCTGGCGTCAGAATCTTTCTTTCAGCTATCGTAATGACTGGGCTGAGTTCTCGCTCGATGGTACGCTTACTTACAATAAGGCAAAGAACAAGCTTCAGCCTACCAGCAACCTCGAGACCTGGCAGTTCTCTTATGGTCCAAGCATGACGCTTACAGCTCCTTGGGGAACCAGCCTGAACTCAAGTCTCTCTATCAACAGTCGCCGTGGCTATAACGACAGTAGTATGAACACCGATGAGTTTGTATGGAATGCGCAGCTCTCTCAGGGTTTCCTGAAGGGCAAGCCTCTTACCATCATGCTTCAGTTCTACGATCTTCTTCGTCAGCAGAGCACCTTCTCTCGTGCTATCTCGGCTACATCCCGTACGGATACCGAGTATAATGCCATCAACAGCTATGCGATGCTCCATGTGGTTTATCGCTTGAATCTCTTTGGAGGCAAGGAGGCACGCAAGGGTGGATTTGATGGCCCTGGAGGTCCTGGCGGTCGTCCTAACTTCCATGGTCGCCCATTCGGTGGTGGTCATCCAGGAGGAAGAATGTTCTAAGTGAAGTTTAAATAGATATGCCAAAAAAAATCCCCGCTCTTCATGATGAGGAGCGGGGATTCTTTTTTGTCTTATTTTAAAGTCGCTGCTTTTTAGAGAGCGAACTTGTAACCGATAGTAATCTGGATTACGTTGTTGTAGTGATCGACGTCTTCAAAAACCTTAGTTACACCGATGTTGTAACGAGCATCGAAAACAAGGTTCTGGTACTCGTAAGAGAGACCTACAGGGATAGAGAGATCTACTGTCTTAACGTCTTCAGCATCGTCCTTGTTTACCAGGAAACCTGGCTGCAAACCTGCCTTGAGAGCAAGACCAGCTACAGGATAGTAGTTCAAAGTGATAGGCACATTGATATAGCCAGGGTTCCACTTTCCACCTTCAAAAGTCATACCTGCAATTTTTACGTCCTCTGCCTTGAAGCCCTGTACAGAATAGAGAGCACCTACAGCAATACCGAAGTTGCTTGTAGACTGATACTGCAACTCAGCACCAGCAGCGAAACCTGCCTTCCAGTCGTTATCACCTATTGTAGCAACGTTCAAACCAATCTTAGGCTGAATAGTTGTTGTACCAGCAGCCTGCTGTGCGAAAGCACCTACTGAAGACAGCACCATGGCTGCCATAACCAATAATTTCTTCATAATCTCTAATTTTTTAATTGTTAATACTGTTGTTTGTTGATAAGCCTTCATCTCTGTTGATTCAGAGTATTAGGTATTTTTCCAAATCTAACTGGGGGCAAAGATAAATGAAAAAACTATATAAAGCAAGCTTTTTACAATAAAAAATGTACTTTTGAACCAAAAAATCTCATTTTCGTGGTAAAATCGTATATTCTTATCCTATCTTTGCTCTATTTTCTTCAGTTCTTTCTCAAATCGGCGACGATACATTTCGCCTGCTATCGTCAAGCCGAAAGGGAAGGCAATCCAGATGCCCAGTATGCCCATGCCGCAAGGAAAACCGAGGGTATAGCCCAATGGAAGTGAGATGACGAAGTAGGCGATGAAGGCATAGAGCACCATAGGTTTTACACAGGCGATACCTCGAAGGGCATTGGCAAAGGTATATTGCAAACCATCGCCAAACTGATATACCATCATCAGGATTATCAATACCGACACATACGCCTGTACCTCGGCATTGTCATTAAACCAACCGCCTATCTGGTGGCGAAGCAGAAATACCGGAATTCCCATGCAGAGAGAGAACAGCAGGTTCAGACGGAAGCCATCGTAGGCGTTGCGGCGTACGGCAGCATAGTCTTTCTGTCCCATAAAGTGACTCACGCGGATTGCCAGCGCTGCTGCCATACCCGAAAGTACGAGATAGAAGAGCTGGGAGAGGGTAATCATTACCTGATGAGCTGCCAACGGGATAGTACCCAGCCAGCCTACCATCACGCAACTCAGCGTAAAGGCTGCCGATTCCATTCCCAACTGTAAGGCTACCGGCCAGCCCAGACGGTTCATCTCCTTGAAGTCTGCCTTATTAAGTGAACTATGGATGAGGTCGTGTCTGTATTCTCTGAATCCCTTGCCGGCAATCACAATGCTCACCATTGCCAGAGCCATGAGGATGCGGCTTGCCAAGGTTGAGATTCCGGCTCCGAGCAAACCCAGTTCCGGAAAACCAGCCACACCGTAAATCAATACCCAGTTGCCGAGGATATTGACCACATTTCCGCCTATCATCGCCCACATCGCCACCTTGGTTTTTCCGATACCATCCAGGAATTGCTTCATCGTAAAGAAGATACCCATGAAGAGAACCGAGGCAAGGTTCACCAGGAAGTAGGGACGGATGAGCGATAGCAGTTCTTCCGGCTGTCCGATATGTGCCAGATTGAGATAGAGCAGGATGAGAACAGCCGTAAAAATGGCTCCCGTCAGCATATTGGCAATGAAGGAGTTGCGAACCTTCTGTCCGATGCAGTCGGTGCGTTCCTCTCCGTAAAGCTTGCCGATGATAGGAGTGAGTCCGTAGGTGAATCCCATATAGGATACAAAGACGAGACCGAAGATATTGTTCACCAATCCTGCTGCTGCCAGTTCAGGTGTACTGTGATGACCAATCATCAGCGTATCTGCAAATCCCAGAATAATGGTTCCTAGTTGTCCAATAATAATAGGAAATCCTATCGAAAGCAGTTCCCGGTAATGATGTTTCTTATTCGTTGCAATGGATGTTGTATGATTATTCATATTGCTTTTAATTACTAATCTATTTCTTGTATTTTGTCATTGAGGGATGCAAAGTTACGGCTTTATTCAGTAACTACCAAATTTTTCTTTCAGAAAAAGATTTTTTCCTCTGTTTTATTTGGAGTTATCGGATTAAAAAACTATATTTGCAGAATCAAAACAACTGACAATCAGATTTACAAACCAAATAAACATACCATTATGAACAACATTCCATTAGTATTTTGGCTCATCCCGATAGCCAGCGTTGTTGCATTGGGAATGGCATGGTTCTTCTTCCGTTCGATGATGAAAGAGGACGAGGGAACCGAGAGAATGAAAGAGATTGCAGCACATGTTAGAAAAGGTGCAATGGCCTACCTCAAGCAGCAGTACAAGGTGGTGATCATTGTCTTCGTAGTGCTTGCCATTGTTTTCGCTTTTATGGCTTATGTGTTGAAAGTGCAGAATCCGTGGGTTCCGTTCGCTTTCCTTACCGGTGGACTCTTCTCCGGACTGGCGGGATTCTTTGGTATGAAGACGGCTACCTATGCTTCGGCACGTACAGCCCATGGAGCTCGTACCGGTCTCGATAAGGGACTGAAGATTGCTTTCCGCAGCGGTGCCGTGATGGGACTCGTTGTGGTTGGTCTCGGATTGCTCGATATTGCCATCTGGTTTATTGTTCTTAATGCGGTGTATGCCGGTGAGTCTACTGCCCTCATCACCATCACTACCACCATGCTTACCTTTGGTATGGGTGCTTCTACCCAGGCTCTCTTTGCCCGTGTAGGTGGAGGTATCTATACCAAGGCTGCCGATGTGGGAGCTGACCTGGTGGGCAAGGTAGAGGCTAATATTCCTGAGGATGATCCCCGGAATCCTGCAACCATTGCCGATAATGTGGGTGATAATGTAGGCGACGTAGCCGGAATGGGGGCCGACCTATATGAGAGCTATTGCGGTTCTATTCTCTCTACCGCTGCTCTGGGTGCCACCGCCTTTGCCATGAATAGCGACATGCAGCTCCGTGCCGTTATCGCACCTATGATCATTGCAGCCATCGGCATCTTCCTCTCGCTTATCGGCATCTATCTGGTCCGTACCAAGGAAGGCGCATCCATGAAGAATCTGCTCCATTCCCTGGGCTTGGGAACCAATGTAAGTGCCGGTCTTATCGCCGTTGCCACCTTTATTATATTATATCTCCTGGGCATCGAGAACTGGCTCGGACTCTCATTCTCTGTTATCAGCGGTCTGGTGGCTGGTGTCATCATCGGTCAGGCTACGGAGTATTATACTTCCCAGAGCTACAAGCCAACACAGAAGATAGCTGAGGCTTCGCAGACAGGTCCTGCCACGGTGATTATCAAGGGTATCGGAACGGGAATGATTTCCACCATGGTTCCTGTGGTAACCATCTCTGTTGCCATCATGTTGAGTTTCCTCTGTGCCAATGGTTTTGACATATCGATGTCTGCTAAGTCTATCAGTACCGGTCTTTATGGCATCGGTATCGCAGCCGTAGGTATGTTGTCAACGCTCGGCATCACCCTTGCTACCGATGCCTATGGTCCTATTGCCGACAATGCCGGAGGTAATGCAGAGATGAGCGGACTGGGTAAGGAGGTGCGTGAACGTACCGATGCTCTCGATGCACTTGGCAATACCACAGCAGCTACCGGTAAGGGCTTTGCCATCGGTTCAGCAGCCCTTACAGCTTTGGCGCTTCTTGCATCTTACATTGAGGAGATTAAGATAGCCATGATTCGTGCCGTAGAGAATGGCAAGCGGTATGTGGATGCTGCCGGCAATCTCTTCGACCCATCGAATGCCAACACCATCGACTTTATCAACTTCTTCCAGGTTAACCTGATTAATCCTAAGGTTTTGGTAGGCGCTTTCCTCGGTGCGATGGCTGCCTTCCTGTTCTGCGGACTGACGATGGGTGCTGTGGGACGTGCTGCTGAGTCAATGGTTCAGGAAGTTCGTCGCCAGTTCCGTGAGATTCAGGGAATCCTTGAAGGAAAGGCAACTCCGGATTACGGTCGTTGTGTAGAAATCAGTACCCGCAGTGCTCAGCGTGAGATGATAATCCCGTCTCTTCTTGCCATCATCATTCCTATCGTAGTAGGTCTGGTTTTGGGAGTTGCCGGTGTGCTCGGTCTTCTTACCGGTGGTCTTGCAGCCGGCTTCACGCTTGCCGTCTTCATGTCTAATTCAGGTGGTGCATGGGACAATGCCAAGAAGATGATAGAGGAGGGCAACTTCGGAGGCAAGGGTAGTGAGAATCATAAGGCAACGATTGTAGGCGATACCGTAGGCGACCCATTCAAGGATACCTCTGGTCCATCGCTCAATATCCTCATCAAGTTGATGTCGATGGTAAGTATCGTGATGGCTGGTTTGACCATTGCGTTCTTGTAAAAATCTGATAGCACCCCCTAGAAAAATAGCCCCCGATGCAAGAAACGCATCAGGGGCTATTTTTTTCTATATATTAATGCCATATTTGCCACGCTGCGAGTTAACTATTTGATTTACAGGAAATAAAGCGTGGCAATAAGCGTGTTTTTTATTGCCACTTATTGCCACCTAATGCCACGTGTGCGAACACAAAAGCTTTTCTAGTATACATGAGAAGCAATTTTCCTGCAAAAATAGGCATTTTTATCGAATACTGCAAGTTTTGCGGAGATTATTTGGCTTATTCTCCGCAAATTTGCGGAGAATAGACACAGAAAGATAGGAAAGAAAGGAACGGAATGAATTATGTGGCATAAATTAGGAACCCACAAAAAGAAGTGACTACCTTTTTAGTATATCAAGTAAAGAAGTGACTACTAAATCAGGAAAAGTCACGCTGTACATACCTGGAAAATAATCTGCGTATGAGAAATGTGCCCTGAAGTCTTGCCCAACTTTGCCCGAAGCCTTGGGCAAAGTTGCCCGACGACCTCGGTCACATTTGTTCATCGTTTCGGTCATGCTTACTCATGTACATGGGTATGGATGCTCATGTACATGAGTAAGCATGCTCATGAACGCGGGCAGATTTTTATAAGAATGATAGCATTCACTACGACTGAAGTTGCTTCAGCTGTTCTTCTGTTAATCCAGTTAACTGCACGATTTGAGACCAAGGCATACCCATTGCCATCATGTTACGGGCTACTTCCGCTTTGCCTTCTGCTTTACCTTTAGCTATTCCTTTTTCTTCGCCTTCAACATAAGAGCCATAAAGACCGGAGTAGTAATCGTCAACAGCCTTAATACTTTCATCGTATTTTTCCTGCTCCTCACTACTCAAGCAACGAACATCAGCCAATTTAGCAAGATGATTGAATATCTTCTTCTGTGCCGTAAAAGGCAATCTTTGCAATACTTCCATATATTTCAATACATAAATCCATTTTTCAAAACCAGTCTCGCATTCTTCCTCACTCTTATCAAAGAAGGGAAGAGAAAGATAGATGAAACGAAGCTTATCAGAAAACATAGAGTTGCTGGACTTTTCTCTTAAAGCCACGTCTGTCCTAAACTTTGTCACCTCGTGCCCCCTTGGCATAAAATTCATGATGCAAACCACATAAACCGGCACAAACTGGTATAAAACAGCAGTGCGGTCACCAGCTTCATCAAACTTCTTGCGTTGGGCAACAAAAGCCTTACTAGCATAATAGATGGAACGATTCACAAAGAAGGGTACCCATCTGTTCTGCATCTCAACGATGAAATGCTTGCCATCGTCGGTTACACAATAGATATCAAAGATGCAGCCACGGAGATCATTAGAATCTCCAAGCTGTTCCTTATCCTTGAATGTTACGTCCTTGATTTGAAACTCGCCTTCAAACAAGTCGTTCAAAAAATTAATCAGCAAGTCCTTGCCGAACTCTTGACCGAAGAGACGCTTGAAGCCCCAATCGGTAAAAGGGTTGATGTATCTACCCATAATTAATTATTTTAGATTCTATAAATCTGCTGCGAAGATACGCATTTTTATTGAATCTGCCAAGAAATTCCAGAATTTTCTTTCTAAAAGAGGGTAAGGAAAAGGTTAGGGGAAAAAAGTGAAGAACTGAGTCCACTAGAAAAAGTCCCCAATTATATTTTTTGTCTTTGTAACTTATTGACAATCAACAAACGTTTTAGATAGAATTGCTTCTCTAGTATGTTAGAAAAGCTTTTGTGTTCGTGCACGTGGCATTAGGTGGCAATAAGTGGCAATAAAAAATGCTCTTATTGCCACGCTTTATTTTCTGTAAATCAGATAGTTAATGTGCAGTGTGGCAAATGTGGCATTAATATGGAAAAAACTTTTTCATGTATATTGCGAAACTTATATTGTCTTTTAATATTATGGTAAGAAGTCGGATTCTTGCATTGTAAGAAAGAAGATGTTGATTGAAATTCTAGAAAAATGAATATAATATGTGAGAAAACATAAGAAAAAGGAACGTGCATGAATTCTTTTTTGTACTTTTGCATTTGAAATAAAATACAAGGCTTATGAAATCGAGATTCTTAACAAATTATACAGAGACAACCTTCCTGTCAACCATTCAGATGAACTTGCGTCGCTGCAAGGCATTTGATTTCTCGGTCAGCTTTATCAAGAAAGCCGGCTTGGTACTCCTGTCTAAAGATATCAAAGCAGCTGTAGAGCGTGGAGCCAAAGGAAGAATCATCACTTCTACCTATCAGAACTTCACGGATGTAGAATCCTTGAATTTTTTTATGAGCCTAACTCGATATCCCAATTTTGAATGCCATCTGGATGATGAATGCTTCCACGATGAGAAAAACTATTCTACCAATGGATTCCACTCCAAGGGCTATCTCTTCGAGATGGAAGATGGAATCGAGATGGTTGTTGGGTCATCTAATATCACTCGCTATGCTTTGTTGAAAAACATAGAGTGGGATTTGGTTGTAAACTGCGACCGTGATACCGAGGCTTATCTTGATGCAATGAATGAGTTTGAAAATCTTTGGAACCAGACTTATGAAATATCACAGGATAGAATCAAGGATTACTCTACAAAACTCAGTTTTGCTATAGAGCGTTGGGATATGGATTACGATATGGCGAATTCCGATATCAAGCCTAATTATATGCAGCGCAAAGCGCTTCGAGAATTGAATCGTTACCGTGCCATCGGACAGGAGAGGGCTTTGGTGATTTCTGCTACAGGTTCCGGAAAGACATATCTGGCAGCATTTGATGCGCTCAATTTCAACCCAGACAGATTACTCTATATTGTGCACGAGGGTTCTATCTTGAAGAAATCCTTAGAGACATTCCAAAAGGTATTTGGTGGCTCTAAAACTTGCGGCTTGTATAATGCGGAAGCAAAGGAAACAGAAGAAGATTTTCTGTTTTCTACCAATGTATCTATGTGCCGCTCACTCGAACTCTTTGATAAGAAGGAATTCGATTATATCATCATCGATGAGTGTCATCATGCTGTTGCGGACAGTTATCGGAAAATCATCGACTATTTTGAGCCAGAGTTCCTGTTGGGCTTGACAGCTACCGAGAACCGAATGGATAATCAGGATGTAGTAGAGATTTTCGGCAATAATATCCCATACGAGTTGCGGCTTCGTGATGCCATCATCAATGATCTGATTGTGCCATTCCATTATTTCGGCATTCGTGACGAACTGGTTGATTATGGCTTGACTGCTTCTGGAGAACGCCGTATGATATCACAGATTTCTACACCAGAGAACTGTGAGTTTATCCATCAACAGATAGAGAAACATCGTATGGAAGGACAGAAACTGAAAGCTCTGGCTTTCTGTAGAAACATCCAGCATGCTAGAATGATGGCTGATAATCTGGGTGATTATTATCATACAGCTTTCTTGAGTGGTAAGAACAAAACCGGTGAACGTATTCGTGCCTACAATGATTTGCAAGATGAAAACCGGGATTTGGAAATCCTGTTTGCTGTAGATATTCTGAACGAGGGTGCGGATATTCCTGGTGTCAACATGGTGCTTTTCCTGCGCCCAACGGAATCGAGTACCATCTTCTTACAGCAATTGGGTCGAGGACTTCGTAAGTATGCCAACAAGCCTTATGTTACGATACTCGATTTCATCGGCAACAGCTATAAGCGTAGCGTTCATATAGCCTTGGCACTTGGTAGTCTTTCCCGAAATTCCATCTTGGAAAAGAAACTTTTGAAGTTTATGGTAAGGAATGATTTCAAAAGTTTAGGTCTGGACAATTATGGTGTTGAGATACATATCGACGATCTTTCTAAAGAAGAAATCATTGACAAGATAGAGAGCGAGAATTTCAATCGCATCAACTATCTGAAGATGGATTATCAGAATTTCAAGGCATATTTGAAGACTCCGTCTTATCCATCGCACATGGATTATATGAATAGTGATTATGCTCCTAATCTCTTGAAATTCATGAAGATAAAGATTGGTTCCAAGAAAACCAATTCTTATTATGGCTTCTTGAAGGGCATAGAGGAAGAGGATTTGCCTGTATTCTCAGAAGAGCAGATTGCTTGCATCAACTATCTTTCAAGTCTTTTGCCTTTGGTAAGAGAACACGAGTATCTAGTAATCAGAAATTTACTGGAGGGAGAGACTTCTTTATCTCGCATAGAAGCCAATATCCAGGAGGAGATTCCTGGCTTCAGGCATGAGCAACTGGAGCACGCTTTGCGATTCCTGGAAGAGGGATTTGCTGTGAAGATAGAAGCGGATGAAGTGCATTTATGTGGCGAAAGAGAAGATGAATATGATGCGTATCTGCAAGATTTGCTCAACTATGGCTTGACGCAATATGAGGCAAGATATGCTGAAACGAAAGAAGATTTCCTGTTGTGGCAGGAGTATCGTCAGGACCAGGTGCTCTTGAAAATACTGGAAAATCCGAAGCACAATCAGTATGGCACTTATTATAAAAATGGCAATATGTATATCTTTGCGGGTTTAAAGAAGGATGCCTCGCTGTATGAACATTTGAAGTATAATGACAAGTTCTTGTCGCCAGATGTTTTCCAGTGGGAAAGTATTGCCCGTATTTCTGCCAAGGATGAGGCTTTGCAGCGGGCAGCCAAAAGGGTATTGGTATTTGTGAGAAAGGTGAGTGCCGAGAATGGCATTACTCTGCCATATACTTATATTGGAACAGGGTATTTGGAGAATCCAAGAAAGGGTGCCACGACGAATGGTTCCATATTGTATGATATCCACATGGACAATCCGTTGCCGCAGGAATTGCAGGAGGATTTCCAATGGATGGAGTAAATGAAATTTTAAATAGGAGATAAGACAATGAAACATTATAATGTGGTTGCAGCCGTGGTTTGCTATGAAGGCAAGTTTCTCTGCATGCAGAAAGGCAAGACGAAGTTTGAATATACCAGCTATAAATGGGAGTTCCCTGGTGGCAAGATAGAACCAGGTGAAACTCCTCAACAGGCGTTGGCTCGTGAGTTGCTGGAGGAGATGGAATATCCAGTAGAAGTAGGAGAGAAGTTGGTGACCGTGAATCACGAATATCCCGATTTCTCGATAACTATGACAGCCTATCTATGTACTCCAAAAGCTGAGGCTGATGGGTTCAGGAGAAGGGAGCATGCTGATAGTAAGTGGTGCAGCCCTGTAGAGTTGAAAAATCTCGACTGGGCTGCAGCGGATGTTGGGGTAGTGGAAAGTATCTTATAATACGCTAGTCAATCTTGCCGTTAGTTGATAAGGCAAATTCCTCTAGATGAAATTTCTCCTTGGTAGCCTCTATTATCTCTTCTTTTTGCTTCTCATCAGAATTGTTTTTTTCGAGTGCAAGTATCAGATAATCATTGCCTTTTGATGGAGAGAAGATTTTGCCGATAAGCATTCTGAAATGCCTGTTGACGAATTCTTCTACTTGAGTACCTTCTTTCGGTGTAAGGCGATAGAACTCATATCTTTCATCCAGCATTTTCTGGATTTCATCCCGGAACATCTTGCGGACTCTGTTCTTCCAGGAAAATTTCTGGTGCTCATTATGACGGGCATACAGAGATACGACATAGAGGAAGTTTACATCGTAATGGAAGACTAGGAGGGTGTCTCGATCGAACAGGCGGTTATTGAAATGCTGGGTATTGAAGCACTTATGTTCCCTGTCGGTTGACGATACCTGGTCTGCGAAAGATAGATTCTCTGCCATCTTTGCGCTAATGAAGAAGTTCGGAATGATGTTGTATCCTTCCGTCAAATCATCACGGAGCTTTGGTACGTTGCCAAAGTTACGCTTGTCGTATTGGAGCTCTTCATCGTCCTTGTCGTCATTCATAAAGAGGTTCAGGTTCCACTGGATGATATTTCTGGCGTACGTAAACTGCTTATATACAGATTCTTTTCCGATGGCATGACCAAGCTTATAATATTTGCTATCACCGATGTAATAAACAGGCTCTGGATCTTTGCTTGTAATCAGGTTCTGGTAGGTGTACAAATGGTCTATGCGTTTGCCATCAGCCTGTTCTTTCAGACCAGCTGGGATGTTCTTTTCTCCCAGAAGTTCATCAATAATGGCTTCGAAAACGATATTGAAACTCTTAACCAGAAGATACTCTTTGCGTTCCTTCTGGGTGTTCATGCGCTTGGCGTTGTCAAAGAAGTCATAGCATAACTTCCAGAGATATAATGCTTTATCAGAAAAGTACTTGTATTTAATCTGGAGGAGTCTGGTCTTTCCTAGTCCATCTAGATAAGACTTGAAACGATAACCTGTGATTAACTGGAAATTGCAGTTGATATGATTGGTGAAACCATATCTTTCGCTGATATAGTTCAGGATGGAAAAGAAAATAATCAGTAATTCTTCATCGAAGTTTATCTGTTTCTTCCTGTTAACAGGATTGGTATAAACAGGACTGTTTTTGCAGACAATGGCTCTTGTGGTGGATATGGTCTTAGACCAATGAATGCGGTTGTAACCGGAATGGATGTTCTTCAGGATGAAGAAGATGAAATCCTGGTTATGCTTGTTGAAGTCGATGAGAGCCAGCAGAATATCGAGGAATGTGTTGTTGATTTGTCTGTTACTTTTACCGAGGCACGCTATTTTCTGGTGATAGACAATGCCGTTTCTGGTGGTATTGTTGTAAACCTCGATGGTGCGGTAAATCCAGACAGAGAACTCATAGATGAAGTCTTTCTCCTGTTGAGAGAGTGGGTTGTTCTGGTTCAGGTTGACGATGTTTTCTGGGGCGTATTTGCCGAATACTTTTTCGCCCTCTGAGGTGTCTTCGAGCAGTACTTTCGGCAAAATAAAGACGCAATCGTTAAGCTGGATATTGTAGTAATACCCAACGTAGTTGATGCTGACGTTGCCATCAATGTCCTGCATGGCGTCGATGCCGTGCAGGACATCCCTGATCTGTTCAGCCTGATACTGATGTTCTTCTATGAGGATTCTCATAATGTCTTTATTGGTCTATTTCTTCAATGTTAATACCCCAATCTTGTGCATTTACTTTTTGAATAAACTCTTTAATGCGCCCAGGATTAAATTGATTAGAGATATAAACTGTTTCATCATTTATAGTTAATTTTTTAGCCTTATCTCTAAATTTTGCATCTTTGGTGTTCAGTCCACGTCTTTCGAAGTCCTGTTCACTTTCTATAAGATGAGGTATATGTTTGATATTTAGTGATGACCATATTTTAATGATGGTTGAGGCAGGTAAAGTTGGATGACTTGATGAGTATAGCTTAATAGCTTCATAAGGAACTGCACATTTACCATATGCTCCACTATTATTTATTGAGTATTTTTCCCTTTTTAAAGATGGACTTGAAATGTTTGGATTACTTGAATCTTCATTCTCTTCATCTTCATTGGCATTTATGTATTCCTCTCTTTCGTCAGAAATGAATTCATCTACTGCCAAATTCTCCAAGAACTGCTCAACGATAGCTATATCAACGTAGGTTGTGCCGTTCTTATCCTCATAGAATCTATCGAAAGACAGAATCTTGCCTTCTTCATCCTGAAAGTCCTTATCATCGAAACCATAGTCCTTGAACACATCATTCCAGAGATAGAAGATAACCTTACTAACGAATAAGTCTGCATCGATTTCGCCATCCTTTGCCTTGCAGAAGAAATAGCCGAGTTTCTTGTCTTCTGAATTGGTAAGTGAACCAATCAGGTTGTTAACCTTGCTGATAAATGACCACCATTTGTACTGCTTATCTCCCGTGTTGATGTACCAGTTGAGAGGAGCGTTGGTTTCTTTGTCACGACCTTCGCGAATAGGCACATACTTCCAATCCCAGCGGCGCTTAAAGGCAGAGTCGATAGGGAAGAGGCTCTGGTCGCTGGTGTTCATTGTTGCCCAAATATAAAGATTGGAAGGCAGAACAAGTCGTTCTCCCCTCATGATGAGGCTTACCATATTGGCTTCGCCATAGAGCTGATTGATTTTGTCTTTATTCGTAATCTCCCATCCTTCAAATTCCTTTTCAAGATATTTCTGCATATCCTTGTCTGCTACGATAGGATAATCAGAAAAGCCATATTCGTTGCGATCAAGCAATTGGAATAGGTCACCAAAGATCTGGGCGCAATTACCTCTGTTTATTTCTTCGATAATAAGATATTGCTTTTTTGATGCCTTATTCTTAGTGAAAATATCTGGAGTATCGAGAAGTGCTGGGTGGATCCTATTATAGCTTTTGTCGCTCTTTTCACTCTTTTTGCTACCAAGTTTCTTCCACGCTTCAACATAGGCTTCGAGAAAAGCCTGAGGAATGAACTTATAGGCAATTCTGTCTTCCTTTACAACCTTTCCGGTTTCCTCATCAATAACCTTTTTGCCATTACAATCTCGGAGTACAACTTCTTCTGTAATAGGTTTATAAGTACCTACAAAAGAGGCGTAATCTGAGTCTGGATGGAATGTAGTTCGAATAACGTCTTCACTAAAGGTCAAATCCTTGATTGCCTTTGATTTACCTGTGCCTGGAGCACCATAGTAGATCTGTTGAAGTCCTGCCGCTTTAAGTAAAGAACTTTCTGTAGAAAAAGAATCTGTAGAGATACCCTTTCTTATAAGCTCGTTCTTTGGGTCAAGAACCATCTTTGCCATAGCTGTCAACGTTGCGCTGTAGCCATATTCAAATTTATCAATATTAGATAATTCTTTGAGTTCTACTCTGGCATCCTCTGCCTTTTTGTCGGGGTTCTTTCTATAGTAGTCTATAAATTCTCCCAGCAATTGCTTGGATATTGTACGCATGCTAAAGGCACCTTTGTTTTCTAATTTTACCTGATAGCAAAGTCTGTCTTTGTCTGCAATTAAAAGGCGTCCATCTACAGATTGGTCGCCAATCATAAGTTTATCGTAATCTTCCATGTTGTTCTTTAATGATGTTTCGGCAAAAGTACGACTCTCGGGTGAAAGTTGTATTGCACATTATTGTTTTTCGTTGATAAGTTTGATGATGCTATTTAAAAAGTCATGAGCTGGTTGCTGCATATTCTCGACATCTGAATTACTTACATCATATTCGCAGTTATAATCAGCTTTCATTCTTAATTGTTCCATTCTGGAGAAAAATGCACCAAGTTCTTTGTCACTTTTACCTGTCTTAACGAAATTCATGCCAAATACGCCTAAAGTACCAGCATGAGTATGTGCCGAAAGCCCATAATGTATTAATAGTGCCTGAGCAGCATGGAAACAAGAATAGTAAAACCTATTAGCTGCCAAATCCCATAATCCCATAGAAAGCATTTGCTCTGCTTCTGCTATAAATCTTTTTGCTTTTTCCAGACGAAGTTCTACTAAAGAACTTCTTTCATCGTTTGTTAGCCCCATAATCTTACTCCTTCCTTTTCTACGTTTTTATAAAATGGTGTAATTTTATATTTCTGCCACTCCTTAGCGGAATACATTACAGGATTTATTTCTTTGCCTAAATCCCAACCTAGCTCGGTAAGAGGATAGGTAACATTGTCATAATCAGAAGGAAGAAGCTGTTCCTTGTCTAAGATAACAAGAATGTCCCAGTCGCTATCATCCCTTGCGGTACCTCTAGCTTGTGAGCCAAAAAGTATCGCTTTTCCGTATGGTGGCATATTCTTAGCCAGGCATTCACGGATAGCAGTCAATGTATGTTCTTGTTCCTTCTTCATATTGCAAAGATAAGATAAAAAGTTGAATTAGACAAGCAAAAGTCTTCTTTTTTATGAATTATTACATGATTTACAAGGTATATGGTAGAATGATTCCTGAACATTGTGGAATATTCTTCAGATTTTCATGTATTTGTTCTCTTCTAGTTTAAATGTTCAGATGAATCACTTCAATCCCCTCTCTTTCAACTTCCTTGAGAAGGAAGGGATTGAGGTGGTGATGCTTTCTGATAATATCAACTGGGCAGCCTAGAAGTTTTTCAAGGTATGCTTTCAGACAAACCACAAGGAAAAACTTGGGTGGGCATTTCAACGTATATATCAACATCGCTGCCTCCTGTGTTCTCACTGCCACCGGTAGCAGAACCGCCACCGCTAGTTCCGTCATCGCCTCCCTCCGGAGTGGTTGGAGCATTGAGGCCAACGCTGGTTTTGCCTTCCTTCTTTGCCTGGTTGATGCGTGACTTTGCCTGGTTGATAGCCAGGAGATTTGCGTTCACGCTACGCATTATGATGCTGTAATTAATTATAGTCGTTTGTGTTAAAAGGTTCATTTTTCTCATCTCCCCGGAAGCCCCGTTTCCTTTCCTTTTCGGGGGCATCATTGATGAGTGGCGCCTGTCATCATTTATCCCCCGCCCCGGTCATCATAGATAACCGTTTTCAGGCATATAAGGCGTTTTCTTAGATTGCAGGTGCAAAGATACGAAGAATTTCGGTATCTGCCAAATTTTGGCATGTGATAAGAATCGATTTTCTGCAGCTTACGATTTGAAACTAAGTTAAAAAGACTAACTCTATGTTTTATGGGGCACATCTCTATATTTTGCGGTATAGAAAACTATGTTTTGCGGTATAAATCATAATATTACAAAGTAATACCCGATTACGGGAAACGTGTTCAGTATTCAGTATTCAGTTTTTTTCGCTGTTGTTTTCACCCTCTCTATAGATAGTATATTATATATTATTATATATAATAATATATAATATAAAATAATTACTTACAGATTATAACCATAGGAAGGCTAACTATCGCGAAAAAAACTGAATACTGAATACTGAATACCCTCTTAGGCACCACATGCCCTGGGTTAGGAGCTTCTGGTCCTTCAGGGTGTGTGGGGCAAGGTATCTAAAGTACTGCTGCGCAGACCTTGCGAAACCAGTCGAGTTTCTTACTGCTCATTTCTGCTATGGATAAGTTCTCCTTGTTTACATCTTCTGGCTCAAATTCATAATTAATGGGCATTTATGCCGCAGACATTATCCAGCTGCTAGTATCTTTTTTAGTCAAGAATTAGAATTAGAGAACTTTTTTAGTTAATTTCTTGGAAGTTACGAAAGAAAAGTGTATCTTTGCAGCGAGAACATAAAATCGCAAAGATATGGCAAGATACATCAATCCATTCTCAGACTGGTCGTTCAAACGAATCTTCGGCCAGGAGTACAGCAAAGACTTGCTGATTGAGTTCTTGAACCAGTTGCTCCTGGGAGAGCAGCATATCACGGATGTGAAGTTTAAGGACAAGGAGATGTTGCCAGAAACAAAAGACCAGAGAGGTATCATCTACGACGTCTTTTGCGAAACTGACACAGGTGAGCACATTATCGTTGAAATGCAAAACAGGAGCCAGACCTATTTCATCGACCGGTCTCTCTACTATGCATCGAAGACGATAGTAGACCAAGGCATAAGAGGACAATGGGATTATCATCTCACACCCGTTTATGTTATCTGTTTCATGAACTTTGATGTAGATGAAAATACACCCAAGAAGTTCAGAACAGACGTTGTGCTGGCAGACAAGGATAGCGGAGAGGTTTACTCTAACAAGATCCGCTTAATCTATTTGGTAATGCCTCTTTTCAAGAAGAAAGAGGAAGAGTGTACTACGTTCTTAGATTGTTGGATTTATAATTTGAAGCATATGGAGACTTTGGAACAAATGCCTTTTGAGGCTCAGCATAAGATATTCAAGAGACTGGCAGAAATAGCCGACTCCAAGACTCTGACCAAAGAGGAACAGGAGAAATACGATAACAGCATGATGGTCATGTGGGACAATTATGCGGTATATAAGCATGCTGAGGAGAAAGGAATGAAAAAAGGTATAGAGAAAGGTATAGAACAAGGAGAAAAAAAGAGAAATAAAGAGATTGCTTTGAACCTATTGACATACAATACTCCAATAGACGTCATTGCAAAATCCACCGGCTTATCTATCGAAGAGATCAAGAATTTGGAACAATATAATTAACAAGGCTTTCGCAAGTGGTTCAAGAGTTAGGAACCAATAATTTGAAATCGTCAACAGCCTGCTGACGATTTTGGGTTTTACAATGAATCTGAGAAAAGTTCCGCAAACTGCGGAATTTTTTCATATAGAGGAGCATATAGCTTGAAAAAACAGAAGTAAGAAGTCTTTGTAAATAAAGCGTATGCCAGATAGAATGACCATAGAACAGCGCCACAATAATATGGCGGCAATCAAGGGCAAGGATACCAAACCGGAGATTCTTGTCAGGAAGTTCCTGTGGGCTAGGGGATTCAGGTATCGGATCAATCATCCACGGTTGCCGGGAAAGCCGGATATCGTGCTCAGGAAGTATCGTACCTGCATTCTAGTGAATGGGTGCTTCTGGCATGGACATGAAGGGTGCAAATATTATGTGGTGCCGAAATCGAACACAGAGTTCTGGATGGAGAAGATCAGGAGGAACCGGGAGAGGGACCATGAAGTGCTGCATCGGCTGGCTGAAATGGGATGGCATACCATCGTGATATGGGAATGCGAACTGAAGCCGGCTGTCAGGGAGAAGACCCTGGAATCCCTGGCCTTTACGCTAAACCATATCTTCCTGGAAGATCATCATATCAGGAGGTATGAATTGCCGGAAGAAAAGCCGGCAATGGTAGCGGAACCGGATCCAAGGCATCGTGATTAATAATGAAACATATCCAAGTGGTTGTCCGGACAAATTCAATTTGTCCGTGTTAAAAAAAATCCCCTGATGAAGTCCGGAATTGGAATCATCAGGGGATTTTTCTTTTTTATCTGATTTCTCTGTTGATTTCGCCTGCTTCGCTATAGCCTTCCAGCATCTTGGCGCTGGTGATAGGTTTGCGGGAACAGTAGTCGAAATCTACCTTCTTGAAGCCTTGGCTTGAGCGCCAGCGGATGGTGAGCTTCACCGTCTTGCCGTTGGTATCTGGCAGGGCATCGTTGAGATTGAAGGCTACCAGGGCATCACGCCAGTAATTCTGTGGGTCACCGTTTACGTTGTGACGAAGCTCTACCTCGTATGGATTCTCTGGGTTTACACCGGTAAGGAGATTGATGTAATGTGTACTCATGCCACCCCAAAGAGCACGGAAGCGGAGGGTGAGATAGCCATCCTCGGCTACGGTTACCCAATCGCGGACGATATCTACGATGTTGTTGCCGTATTTCTCGCTGTTTTCTGCATCAGAAGCGAGTGATGGTACCGGTTTCTTGGTCAGGATGCTGTCTATCCAGTTGACATGCACTACCTGATTGTACTGGTCGCTCTTCTCATTGGTTGAAGAGTAGTTGACGAGTGCACGTACCTCCTTGCCGCCGAAAACGGTAGACTTGAGGTTCTGGGCGAGCAGGGTGGTGTTGTCATCGAGCTGCAGGTAGCAGGCGTCGCCATTCTGCTTGACTGTGACCAGGGCATTTGGTAATACCTGGCTCCAATCGGTATCGTCATCGTCATTGCATGACTGGAAGGTGAAGGCTGACAGCAACATGGCTACAGCCAATCCGATTTTCTTGAAATTAATTTTTCTCATGCTTATTGTTCCTTTCTTGTTTTATTTATCTTTTCTGATGATAAAATGAGAAGTGAACGGAAATCTTGCTTCTGATTTAGAAAAAGATTGTTAAAAGTAATAGGTGCAGCCGATTGTTGCAGTATAGTAGACAGTGGCTCTTTACGGAAAAAGATTCTTTTGCGTTAAAAAACTTGCATTATTTCTTGCTTTGTATTACTTTTTTTTATATATTTGCAATCGAAAGTAATTCTAAGAGCAAATAGAAGAAAAGTAATAACCTTTTAATATTTAAGCGTATGAAGCGACTGATACAATTTCAATTCATGCTTGTTTTGTTGCTCGTGTGTGGACAGGCAACTATTCAAGCTAAGCGAATCAGCCAATGGCAGGCTCAACAGCAAGCCTACAGTTTCTGGGGAAAGCAGATGCCTATGAAGGCAAAGGCTAAGAGCAGAGTGGTCTCTACAGCATCTCTCTCTACTCTGGGAAATGATTCCTACTATGTTTTTAATAATGATGCCGGTGGATTTGTCATCATTGCCGGCGATGATGCGGTGGCACCTGTTTTGGGTTATACCTCAACGGGGGCGTTTGATGCTAACAACTTGCCTGAGGGTTTGAAGGATTTGCTGAAGAGCTATGAGCAGCAGATTGCTGCATTGGGTAAAAACTATAAGGCAAATACTACTTCGACAAGAGCCGAATTTACAGGAGAAAAACTGCTGACTACGGCGAAATGGAACCAGGGGGCTCCATTCAACAAGTATACTCCGAATAATTATGTAACGGGATGTGTGGCTACAGCGGGTGCTATTGTGATGAAACATCATGGCTATCCTGCAAAGGGCGTTGGGTCTCATTCCTATACCTGGAATGGTCAGAACCTTACCGCAAGTTTTGAGCATGATTATGACTGGGCTAATATGCCTGTCAGGTATACTGGTGATAATGATGCGGCATTTGATGGTGTTGCCAGACTGATGTCTGACCTGGGTATTGCTGTGAATATGCAATATGCCAATGGAGGAAGTGCATCTGCTTTGGAAGACCTGGTAACTGCTCTGAAAAAGTATTTCGGTTACAGTAAGTATGCCAGACATCTGAAAATAGAGGATTTGGGTGCTGAAGCCTGGAACGGCAGATTGCGTGCTGAGATTGATGCCAACCGTCCGGTTCTGTATGCAGCCTCTGATGCCAATGTAGGAGGTCACTCCTTTGTGATTGATGGCTATAAGGATGAACGTTTCAGCGTAAATTGGGGTTGGGGTGGATATTGTGATGGATTCTATCGCGTCGGTGCCCTCAATCCTGAAGTTGACGGAACGCCTCAGGGAGACCAGTACAATTCATCTCAAGCAGCCGTATTTGCGCTTCAGCCTTCTGACGGTAAGGAAGTCCTTTCTAATCTGAGATTTATCAAGGTTGATGGTTATCTGGAAACGATGAATATGAACGTTACTGATGTAAAGGCTGGTAAGAACCTGACTCTGTATCTTTTACCTCTTCAAAGTTATGGGGAGAACTCGTATACCGGAAAAATAGCAATAGCTTTGAAAAATGCCAAGGGAGAAACCCGTGAAGTCTTTGCTGAAACCGAAATAAAAGAATTAGAGCATGGATATTATATCGATCAATACTTGTTAGGTGGTGCATGTACTGTGGATGCCCAAGAGGGTGACTACCTGGCTATTGTATCTAAGGAAGAAGGTACTGACGAATATCTAGAAATCTTAGGTTCTGATTTTGAAAAAGTGATTTTGCCTGCTACGGGATTCCAGCCTCGTACATTCGAAGTGAAGGCGGAATTAGGCAAAGGGGCTGAGTTTATTGAGGCACCTTCAACTTATAATAGGGTTAGCAGATTCTACAATGGCAAGCCATTGCAGGGCTGTCCTTATTATTTCGACGTAAAGATGGATGAGAGTGTTACAGAGAGCAGTCTTGAACTGGATGGTGGAGAGGTTCTTGCTTATCAATTCAGTGATGGTGCTAAATTCTATGGTATATCTGTTGGTATAAAACCTGTTTATAATCTTGTTGTTAAAACCACTACCGGCATCCGTTCGGTAACAGTAGATAATAAGACAAGGAAGTCTGCATTGTATGACCTCAACGGTCGCAGAATACCAAATGTTCCATCTAAGGGCATTTATATCCAGAATGGAAAGAAGATGATTAGAAAATAATCATTTGCTGACGATAAATCAATTAAACAATAGAAAAGTCCCCTGGTGCTGCAAAGCATCAGGGGACTTTTTTTATCACTACTCACTTTTAAAAGTAATAGGTGCAGCCGATTGTAGCGGCACGGTTGCCAAAGTGCTGACTGGCAATATCATGGAATCTGCCTTCCAGGGTAAGGTGCTTGCCGATATTCTTATAGAGACCTACTTCCGCATAGAGATTGGCAGGGGTATAGGCTGGAGTGGCGGTATGGCGGTAAGTACACCAGATTAGATTAGAGGTGAGACGCCAACCGTCTGGCAGAGTAAGCTGAGGAGCCAACTTGAAGACGGCAAAATTGTGATAGCTTGTATCTCTTAATGATGTCTCTTCCACTGGTGTTTCTGCCCGCTCCCAGAAATAATTGAAGCCAGCGGTAAGGCGAAGGATGCCGGTATGCCAGAAGGCGGTGGTTCCGATGCCTAATGTGTTGTCGTGGTTGTTGTCTATCAGATGCTGGTGAATGTTCTTCACCGAGGTGCTGACCACGAGATTCGGCTTGCTGTAGGTATACTTCAATTCCATAACATTGGCAAGACTATTCCTGATATCAGTGGTATAGGTAGGCTTCCATGCGCCCTCCATATCTCCCGCAGTAACAAAGTCGCCAAATTCCGGATTGAAGATGCGGCGGCAGAAGGTGCCTTGCAGGGTATGACCCGGAGTGAAGGTATAGTATGCACTGAACGAGTAGATATGGTTGTGGGTGGTATGCTCCCAGTTGCTGATAGAAGTAATCTGCTTAGGGCGGAAATTGATGATACGGTATCGTTCACCAGCCATGAATCCCCACTTGCCGATATTGTAATCCAGCTGGACATAGAAATCCTCGTAGTTGGAATGGTTGATGTAATCAGCAATGCAATTCTTCTCGATAGACAAACCGCCCTCAAAACCTGCTGTAATCCAAAGGTCTTTGGTAAGGATTGGAGAGGCGTACTCTATAACGGCAAACGGATAGGTGGAGTGGTTCTGATAAGGGAAGGTCTGGCTTTCTTCCTGGGTTCTGCCATTGTCGCTGATATGTTCTGCACCCAAGGTGAAGAGGATGCTGGAACCATTCTCGCCTAGTGTCCGCGTATAGTCTGCCTGCAGATGATAGGCACGTACATATTCGGCTGGTGAATGGGTGAAATGATTGCGGGTATAGGTCTGCATCGCATCCACTTCGAGTATGTCTTTGCTGGTTGGAGTCCAGAGAACATTGAGCTTGGCTCCCTCATGCGAGTAATGGTTGATGATATTGGAACTCTGATTCTGATAAGCATCCTTATCGCTATTGGAGGTGCGTTGGAAGTTGCCTTCTACGTGGCTGAGGATGCGCAGGTCATCCTGCTGGCTCAGAACGCTGACGATTCCCTTGCCACCGCCGTAGGTATCACCAAAGAGTCCCGCTCTTCCGCTCACACCGTTTTCGCCCTTGCGGAGAGTGATGTCGATTACTTTCTTCAGACTGCTGCAGCCCTTCATCACTTCTGCATTCTGGCAAACTTTGATGCTTTCAATCTCACGAGCCTTGAAATGGTGGAGCAGGGTAGCATAGTCGAGTCCGTATTCCTGATTGTCGATACGGATGACGAACTTTCCATATTGATTGGCAAAGGGATCACCGCCGATGATGTTGTTGCCATCGAGGCTGATTACCTCAGGACACATCATCAGAACATCGAGGAGAGATTCTTCACCGGTAAGTTCCATTTCTGAAACATGCATGATGTATCTGTCGCCAATATGTTCTATCGGGGCCGCGGTCATCTGGGGCAATGTAATGCCGAGAAAACCAGCCAGACACATCAGACGGGTATTTTTAAGAAGACTGTTTAATATCATATATAATAACCATTTAAGTTTTTTCGACTTGCAAAGATAGAGCAAAAATAGGAAATAGTGAAATTTTTCCCTAACTTTATGGTTCTTATCATGAAAAAATCAAGAAAACAGCAGTGTAATCAGAGGAATGGTGATGATGCTGCCCAGGGTGGTGATGAAAGTCATCTCAGTGATGAGCGATGGATTGCGACCGTATTTCAGGCAGAACATGGTGCCGAAGCTGGCTACAGGCATCGCTATGACTACCGTATTGATATTGTTTACCAAATCGTTGACGCCACACGCCTTGAACAGGAAGTAGATGCTCAGTGGAACCACTGCTAGGCGGAGAACAGAAGAAATGTATACCTTCGGACTTCCGATAATCTCTCTGACTGGAAGCTTTGCCATGGAAGAACCGATAATCATAAGGGCTGCTGGAACCGTAACGTTTCCTACCATCGTCACAGGGCGGGCAATGATGTCGGGGGTATGGATGCCGAAAGCTACCAGAAGGGCGGCAAGGAAAGCTGCCAGCAAGGCTGGACTCACCAATACCTTAGGATTGAACTGCTTGATGCTGTATTCACCCTTGATGAGCATCACACCTGCCGTAAAGATAAAGAAGGTGTTGGGCATATTGAGCAAGGCTGCATAAAAGATGGCCTTCGGACCGAAGATGCTCGATACGATAGGGTATCCGATAAAGCCCACGTTGGCAAACATCAAGGCGAAGCCTATCATGCCCTGGTCGTCATGGTTCTTGGTGATGAGGCGTGGAACCCAGAAGCCAAATACCAATAATAATATATAGGTAAGGAAACCGACTCCTAAAAGTGGGAGGATGAGCGTGCGGTCGGGCAACTCATCCCCCATTACCGATGACAGCACCAGCAGTGGACAGGTTATGTCCACTACGATGCTGGATAGTTTCTTGTCAAATTTGTCGCCCATATAGCCTAACTTGCAGGCGACATAGCCTAAAATTACGATGATGAACAATACCACCATTACTTCTAAATTCTGCATTATCCTGAAAATCTATACCTTAATTTATCTATAATCTCTTTAATCTATGAATCTCTTGGTGATGTCTCCATAGTTTTCTATACGGCGGTCGCGGAGGAATGGCCACCAACGGCGTACATCCTCACTGTGCTTGAGGTCGATGTCAACAACCAGGCTTTCTTCTTCCTGATCGCTTGCACGGTAATGGAGTTCGCCCTGAGGACCTGCAACAAAGCTGCTGCCCCAGAACTGGATGCCTCCAGTCTGTTCGCTAGGATCAGGTTCAAAGCCTACTCGGTTTACGGCGACAACAGGCAGACCATTGGCTACCGCATGACCACGCATCACGGTGGTCCAGGCTTCGCGCTGTCGTTGCTGCTCTTCCGGTGTATCATAGGTTGCATAACCAATGGCTGTAGGATAGATGAGCATTTCTGCTCCCTGCAATGCCATGAGTCGGGCTGCTTCCGGAAACCACTGGTCCCAGCAAACCAAAACACCCAGTTTGCCTACTGAAGTCTGGATAGGACGGAAACCGAGGTCGCCAGGGGTGAAGTAGAACTTTTCGTAATAGGCAGGATCGTCTGGGATATGCATCTTGCGATATTTGCCTGCGATACTGCCATCTTTTTCTATGACGACAGCTGTGTTGTGATAAAGTCCTGGGGCTCTGCGTTCAAAGAGTGAGGTTACGATAACCACACCGAGATCTTTCGCCAGTTTGCCATAGAATTCTGTTGACGGACCAGGGATTGGCTCTGCGAGATTGAAGAGCTCAACATCTTCTACCTGACAAAAGTAGAGGGAATTGTGAAGCTCTTGAAGAACGATGAGCTCCGCACCGCGGTGGGCAAGGTCGATAATGCCCTCAGCGAGGCGGGTTTTGTTGTTGGCTATATCTGCCGTATTATGTTGTTGTAAAATACCGAGTTTCATTTACTTTTTTTGCTTTATTTACTTTGAACTTCTTTACTTTGGACTTTAGATTTCGAACATCTAACTTTATGCCCAACCCTTTATGTCTGCCACTGGGCAGCCTCCGGATAATCATTTCTATCTCCTTTCAGGGCTCCTTCTGGCAATTGCATGGTGAGGCAGTGGATGCTGCCATGCTGGCGAATGATGGTTCGGGAATCTACACCGATGATGTCTCTGTCTGGGAAGGCAAGTTGGATCTGCTTGCGTGCCTCCTCGTCCTTCGCTGGCTGATTATAGGTTGGATATATCACAGCCTTGTTCAGAATCAGGAAGTTGGCATAAGTGGCAGGCAGGCGGTCGCCCTTGCTGTCTTTGTCTGTAGTCAGGCGGTCACCCTCATCAAAGATTGGGTCTGGCATCGGGAGCTTGAGCAGTCGATACGGGTATCCTTCCCAGGTGAAAAGCGACTGAAGCTGCTTTTCAAGTGCCTGGAAGTCTTCATATTGCTCATCTTCCGGGTCATCACACCCTACATATAATAAGGTGTCGTGAGGAGCCACTCTGACGATGGTATCAATGTGACCATCTGTATCATCACCGATGAGATTGCCATGATCCAGCCATACCACTCTCTTGAGATGGAAGAAAGTCTTGAGCAGATGATCGATGCTGTCATGGTCGAGCGGCTGGTTGCGATGAGGAGCCAGCAGACACTGTGAGGTGGTAAAGAGAGTGCCTTTACCGTCACTTTCTATGCTGCCACCTTCCAGTACAAACCCCTGATGGTTTTCCATGTCGGCATTGAAGGCTGCCATATAGTATAGCTTCAGATTGATGGCATTGTCTTTTTCCCATCTGAACTTCTCGCCCCAACCGTTGAATTTGAAGTCGAGCATACGGATTGGCACCATCCATGTGTTTTGCTTTTTCCGCAAAACCATCGTGATAGGGCCGTGGTCACGTGCCCAGGTATCATTACTCTCTACCTCGTAGAGATGTATACGGTTCATTTGCTCCTGATTCAGATGGTTTTCCAGCAGGAGCTGGATACCAGTCACGTCGGGTGTAGCTACAAGCAGATGCTCATAGCGGGTAATGATGTCTGCCAATTCCAGATAAGTCTGGCTTATCTCTGGCAGGTAGGGCTTCCAATCGGTGCCCGCATGTGGCCATGTCAGCATGATGGCACTTTGTGGCTCCCATTCTGCTGGGAGTGCGAAATCGCAAGGCAATGTGGATTGATACATAAGCTGTATTTTTTAGTCAAATTCCAAGCTCGGCTTTTTGGGCTCGGCTTTTTATCTGTTTTTTTTGTTATTTCTAATATGTTTGCAAAATTAATAAAAAATCTACAACTTCCGAGTATTTTTGTGGAATATTTTATGCAAAAGCAAAAGTTTTTATTAAAAAAGATTAAAGGGAGAGCGGAATAAGGATAAAATCAAGGAAAAATGCTTAACTTTGCAATCTAAAAAGATAAAAACAGGCGAAATCTATGTCCGCAGGAATGATGAGCGGGCAGGATGAGTCTTTTAAAACATAATAATAGGAGCGTGAAAATAAAACAGGTAGTTGATGCCCTTGAACATTACGCGCCTCTGCCCTTGCAGGAAGGATATGATAATGCCGGCTTGCAAGTTGGATTGACAGAGGCGGTAGAAATGTCAGGGGCATTGTTGTGTCTTGACGTCACTGAAGAGGTGGTGGAGGAGGCTGTTCAAAAGGGATGTAATCTCATCGTTAGCCATCATCCGCTGATATTTCGCAAGTTGGCGAGAATATCAGATGAAAACTACGTTCAACGTACTGTGCGCAAGGCGATTAAGAACGATATTTCTATCGTGTCGATGCATACCAATATGGATGCTGCGACGGGGGGCGTGAACTTCAAGATTGCTGAGAAACTGGGACTGGAAAATGTCAGGTTCTTCGGTGGTGAAAAGGAAGTGGACGGAGTGAAAGGCGGAAATGGAGTTATCGGAGAAATCTCGGATGAGGATATTCGGCAAGCTGCTGAGGCTGGCAAACTTTCTGAAGAGGTGAAGAATCACTTTGCTGAAGGAATTGCTGCTGATGACCTGGTGCTGCTGCTTCGTGAAAGATTCGGTGTAGAGTGCGTGCAGTGTAATCAGCTTCTGCGCCGACCAATCCGCAAGGTGGCGCTTTGTGGCGGTTCGGGCTCCTTCCTGCTGGAAGAGGCTATCCAGGCTGGAGCTGATGCCTTTATCACGGGCGAGATGAGCTATCATGAGTATTTCGGTCATGAACAGGAAATACAGATTTGTGTCATCGGACATTATCAGAGCGAGCAGTTCACCAGCGAAATCTTCCGTAGCATTATCCAGGAACAGTTCCCGGAAGCAAAATGCTATATCTCGGAAATTAATACGAATCCAATTATATATTTATAAAATAAGGTTTAAAAATTAGATATACAGAATTATGGCAAAGAAAGATCCTACAGATTTGACAGTGGAAGAGAAGTTGAAGACTCTCTATCAGCTTCAGGTTACCTTGTCTGGCATTGATCAGAATCGTGAGTTAAGAGGTGAGTTGCCTCTCGAAGTTGAGGATTTGGAAGACGAGATTGCTGGTTTGACAACTCGTATTGAGAATATTCAGCGCGAGATGGAGCAGTTTGACCGTGCAGTATCTCAGAAGCAGCAGGAAATTGCTGATGCGCAGGCTAGCGTAGAGCGCTATCATGCTCAGCTCGAGACTGTAAGCAACAATCGTGAGTATGATACTTTGAGTAAGGAAATCGAGTTCCAGGAGTTGGAAATCGAGCTTTGCAATAAGAAGATTCGCGAGGGATTGCAGCAGATTCGTGAGCGTGAGTTCGACTTGCACAAGGCTGAGGAGCAGAAGGCTGACCGCGAGAAGGGCTTGGTAGAGAAGCGTTCTGAACTGGAAGACATCATGGCTGAAACCCGTGAGGAAGAGGAGCGTTTGAAGGAGAAGGCTCTGGAGCTTGAAAAGAAGATTGAGCCACGTTTGCTCGCTAGCTTCAAGCGTATCCGTAAGGGTGCTCGCAATGGTCTCGGTATCGTATACGTACAGCGTGATGCTTGTGGTGGTTGCTTCAACAAGATTCCACCTCAGCGCCAGTTGGATATCAAGATGCACAAGAAGATTATCCCTTGTGAGTACTGTGGACGTATTCTCATCGACCCGGAATTGGCTGGTATCAAGGTAGCTTCTCCTGCTACTGAAGAGAAGCCAAAGCGCAAGCGCGCTATCCGTAAGAAGAAGGCTGAAGACGGAGAATAAAAAATAGTAAAATAAAAATCGCCCTGAAAGAGTAAAAGCAGCATTTTTCTGGCTTTTACTTTTTCAGGGCGTTTTTTGGTTAGATTCCTCTTGCTTTAAAGATGCGTTCCTTGGCATCGTTTATTTCCTGGAATTTCTTTTCTGCTGCACGGCGTACGTCTTCGCCCAATGCTGCCACCTTGTCGGGATGATGCTTGAGCGCCATCTTGCGATAGGCTGCTTTTACTTCATCATTGGAGGCTTCCGGACTGATGCCGAGAATACGGTAAGCGTCAGCAAGACTGTCTGATGATGAGCCGCTCGCAAGATTGAGCATCTGATCAACGTCTTCTGCTGATAATCCCATGTGGATGGCTACTTCCTTGAGAGCCTGTATCTCAGCTTGGGACACAACACCATCGGCTTGAGCTATCATAACCAGGAAGTTGAGCAACTGAAGACGTTGTTCGTACATCATATTGGAACGTATCTGATGACAGCTGTCTTGAATGACGCTGCGATACTGTTGCATGCCAATACGTTTCTGCTGTTCAAAGAGTTTGAGGAGGATTTCTTCTCCCTGCTGTTTGGCTGCTTCGCCAAAATTCTGTCGGAGGAAGTTGCGTACCAGCTCCATCTCTGAATGCATAATCTTGCCATCGGCATTGATGATGTATGAGGAGAGTACGAGGAGCGAGAACATGAATGAGTTTCGCTCGCCTTCATAGTTTCGGCGCTGCCCGCTGTAGGCTTCATAGGCATTGCCATATTCCCGGTTGTTGTATCCCTCCTTGTTTACCTCGTCCAGTCCGTGGTCGAAAAGAGAGCCTAGGGCAAAGCCAGCCAGGGCTCCAAGAGGGCCGGCGGTGATGAAACCGAGAAATCCGCCTATCCATTTTCCTGCTGCCATAAAAATATCGGTATTTATGAAAGGAATTCTCTTTCTGAATAGAGAAACCGTTCTGTTAATTGAAAAGAAAATGTCCTTCTCTCGTGTCGTCTTGAGCAGAAGGACAATTTTCTGTATCTTTTATGAATATTCCTCTTTAGTTGTTGAAATAATAGAGGAATGATGCGATTCCTGAGAGGGCAGGCTTGCGCTGACCTTCAATCTCAATGCTGAACTTGATGCTGGTCTTACAGATGCCACGAAGGTTCTGGATGTCGTGGAGGGTAGCAACAAGGCGAACACGTGAACCAGTGATGACTGGCTGGCCGAAACGCATCTGGTCCATACCGTAGTTAACGAGCATCTTAAGGTTGTTTACCTCCAGAATCTGCTGCCAGAGATAAGGCAATACTGAGAGGGTAAGATAACCATGAGCGATTGTGCTGTGGTAAGGGCTCTCTACCTTGGCACGCTCTACGTCTACATGGATCCACTGTGGATCGAGAGTTGCATCTGCAAACTTGTTGATACGTTCCTGGTCAATCTGCAACCAGTCTGATTCTCCTAACTTCTCACCGAGGTGAGATGCAAATTCCTCATAGGAATTGATTACTAATTTTGCCATTTTTATCTATTTTGATGTTTATTATTTAATATCTAACATTTAAATAGGCTTGCGCTTTATAAGCTTTGAAGTCTTCACTCTTCACTCTCTTAGTCTCTTCTGAAAATATCGCGAGTATAAACTTTCTCTTCTACATCATCCAGACATTTATCGTATCTGTTGGCGATGATAGCCTGACTCTGCAGCTTGAATGCATCGAGATCATTCACAACCCGGCTGCCGAAGAAGGTGCTTCCGTCTTTCAAGGTTGGCTCATAGATGATGACTTGTGCGCCTTTAGCCTTGATGCGTTTCATCACGCCCTGTATGCTGCTTTGACGGAAGTTGTCGCTGTTACTCTTCATGGTGAGTCGGTATACACCGATGACGCATGATTTCTCTTCTTCCTCGTTATAATTGTTTTGGTTGGCATAGTCATAATAGCCTGCCTTATTGAGCACACGGTCTGCAATGAAATCCTTTCGGGTGCGATTGCTCTCTACAATGGCCTGGATCAGGTTCTCTGGTACGTCTGCGTAGTTTGCCAGCAACTGTTTGGTATCTTTTGGAAGGCAGTAGCCGCCATATCCGAACGAAGGGTTGTTGTAGAATGTGCCGATGCGGGGATCCAACCCTACACCGTTTATGATGGCTTTGGTATCAAGTCCCTTCATCTCGGCATAGGTATCCAACTCGTTGAAGTAGCTTACGCGGAGAGCCAGATAGGTATTGGCGAAGAGTTTTACGGCTTCTGCCTCGGTTAGTCCCATATATAGGGTTTCGATATTTTCCTTGATGGCACCTTCTTGCAAAAGAGCAGCAAAGGTATGGGCAGCCTTGTCTAGTCGTTCATTGTCTTTTGGACGACCAATGATTATGCGGCTAGGGTAGAGGTTGTCGTAAAGTGCCTTGCTCTCCCGTAGAAATTCTGGGGCAAAGAGGATGTTGTTGCAATCCATTTTTTTGCAAATGTTTTCTGTATATCCTACGGGGATGGTACTTTTAATTACCATGATGGCTTCTGGGTTAACCTCTTTTACCAACTGAATGACTTCTTCTACATGGGATGTATCAAAGTAGTTTTTGACAGGGTCATAGTTGGTTGGGGTAGCTATTACAACGAAGTCTGCATCTTTGTAAGCTGCAGCCCCATCGGTTGTTGCTTTGAGATTCAGCTCTTTCTCGGATAAGTACTTTTCTATGTACTCGTCCTGAATTGGAGAGTGGCGGTTATTGATGAGATCCACTTTTTCTTGAATCACGTCTACTGCCACGACTTCGTGGTGCTGACTCAGGAGTGTAGCTATACTCAGACCAACATAGCCAGTACCTGCCACAGCTATCTTTTTTATATTGTCGTTTGCCATTTTGCTTTATAACCTATATATTTAGGTACCTTCAATAATGATGAGTACCCATACATTATTAACTATATTTTTTGCAAAGATAGTATAAAAGAGGGAGACTACAAAAAGAAATGGGATTTTTTATCATAAAATAACCCTCTCAAAATTTCCGAATTTTAGAACGGCTGATTAATTGGCCGTAAATTCGCAAATTTTGAAAGGAGATAATATGTGGCTAAAGTGTCAATAAATCCGAATAGTTAGGGATATCTTCAAGAAATAAATATTTTTTACCGTCATAATCCATCTTACAAATATAGTGCTCCAGACCGTTGCTGACGACCAGAAAGTCAACATGAAGTAGGAGATTGTAGGTCGAGACTTGGTCGAAAACTTTTTGAGTGATGGGAATGTGCGGAGCCTTGTATTCTATAATCATTCTGGGTTGAAGTTCCCGGGAGTAGAGAACACTGTCAGCACGCAAAACTTTATCGCCACATTGCAGCTGGATCTCATTGGCGAGTAGGGCAGCAGGGTATCCTTTATGCTCGATAAGAAAGTGGATGAAGTGCTGTCGCACCCATTCTTCTGGAGTGAGTGCGATATATTTTCTTCGTAGAATATCGAGGATTTTTGGTTGCTGCTTAGTACCAGAAATCTTCATTTCGAAAGGTGGTAAATTTAAGCGAATCATTTTTTCTATACCTTATTATATATTATATACTTTTATTTTCTCTACCTTATTATATATGTAGTTCGAATAATTTTTGTATCTTTGCATGCAGAAATGCAGGCTGTAATAACTGGCAAAAAGCGAGAATGGAATGCCTGCATGATTGCAGCAAGATTGCTTGTGCAAAAGTACAAAAAATAATTCAATGGCAGAAAAGAAAAGTGGAATAAGTTACGAGCAAATCATAAAAGATTTGAAAGCTCGGAAGTTTGCGCCTGTCTATGTTTTGATGGGTGATGAATCTTTTTATATAGATAAGATCTGTGATTTTATCAGTGAAAATGTGCTTAAACCGGAAGAGCAGGATTTCAATCAAACCGTAGTTTTTGGCGCTGATGTCAATGCAATGCAGGTGGTTGATATGTGCAAAGGCTATCCGATGATGGCTGAATATAGGGTGGTGGTAGTGAAGGAAGCTCAGAATTTGCGGAATTTGGAACCGCTGGAAAAGTATCTCCTGAATCCTGTAAAAACAACAATTCTTGTTTTGTGTCATAAAAACGGAAGTATTGACCGACGGAAGAAGTTTATTCCGCAAGCTGAAAAGGTGGGAGTGGTCTTTGAAAGCAAGAAGCTTTATGACCGTCAGCTACCTGGTTTTATTGAAACGTACCTCAAGAGTAGGAAATCTACAATAGAACCCAAGGCTACTCAGATGATAGCGGATCATATTGGTGCTGATTTGCATCGTCTTACTTCGGAGCTTGATAAGTTGCTCATTTCTCTTCCTGAGAAAGATCGACGTGTCACTCCTGAGTTGGTGGAGAAGGAAATAGGGGTAAGTAAGGATTTCAATGCGTTCGAACTTCGGAGTGCTATTATAAACCGAGATGTTTATAAGGCAAATCTGATAATAAAATATTTTGACGGAAATCCAAAGAGTGGTTCGCTCTATGCGTTACTCCCAATACTCTTCAGTTATTTCCAAAACTTGATGATAGCTTATTATGCACCTAATAAACAGAATGAAAATGAACTCGCAAAATTCTTGGATTTGCGTGGAACTTGGGCAGTGCGTGATTATATCACAGGAATGAGAAACTATTCTGGCATGAAGGTGATGGGAATTATTGATAAGTTTAAGGAGGTAGATGCGAAGAGCAAAGGTTTCGATAATCCATTTACTTCGGCAGGCGAATTAATGAAAGAACTTATATTTTTTATTCTTCACTAGTTGTGGGGTAGAGTAGGCGAGCTTCTGCTGGGAGTTTTCTCTCGACAGAAGCTCGCTTGCGTTTTCTCTCTATTGAACCAGGGTAAGCTGAGTAGCTTCCAACTAGCGTTTAGCTTTGTAAATTCTTGCTGAAAGGGGTGTTTTGAGCAGTAAAAATGAGATTTTTCAGGGTTCTGAAAACGTGTTTTTGGGCTCAAAAATGATAAAAAAGGTGATTTCCTAAGCTAGATGGCTATTTTTGGGATTTAGCTCAAATAGTACATAATATATGTGATTATCAGATATTTATGTAAAATAACCCCTTCCATTACTCGCATATTTTCGTTCATCCCCTCCTATGGGCTAGAATACGACGAAAATGGAAAAATTTACCATTTTCAGTTGCCTGATAATTGACGTTTGTATTTTTTAAGGTTTATGTTTTGAGAGTTTATTAATGTGAATTTATAAAATACAATCCTGTATTTTGGTTTATAAATATAAATACTAGAAAACTAAATTCTTTATAGAGGAATTTATGTTTATAAATATAAATATGAATTTTCGGTTTTATATTGATAAATGTATAAATATTCGTGATAAATGTATATCTTGTATCTTGTTGTAACTCAGTTGTTTATGAGATTATATTACTCTATAAACCTAGTTTAATATGTTAGGTAATAGGAAAATAACGTATAAAACGTTATATTAATAATGGTTTGTGTTAGTTATTGATTCATAAATCAGTGAGTTAGGCGAAAATATTAAAGAAATGAATTGTTAAATGTTTTGTTTTTGAAGTTGATATTTATAAATATAAACCTAAAAACCGAAGTAAGGTTGAATAGAATTTTAGATTCGCAAATATAAAGATAAAGTTTAAAAAACTAAAATCTATTGCAAATGTTTGGATATTTCGATTTTTTGTTTTACCTTTGTAAAATCAAACGAAAATGGCGTTAAAAAACGCCTGTTCGGAAATTAAACATAGAAATTAGACATAAGTAAACGATAAAATTTTAGAGTATGAAAGATAGAATCAAACAGCTGATGGATGACCAGCATCTTACTCAGCAAAGCTTTGCTCAGTTGATAGGTAGCACACCTGCAACATTGAGTAATATTTTCAATGGAAAAACCAATCCGTCACTCAGTATTGTGGATGGGATTCATAAGAGTTTTCCTCAAGTAAATGTGTATTGGATACTCTATGGTACTCCTCCTATGTATAATAGTCTGGAGGCTCAGGAGGATGGAAATGAAAGGCTGGCTAATGGTTTAGATCCTATGAATGAAAGCTTAGCGGCGAAAGCAGGAAGCATGACGGGTAGTTCCACCAGACCTGTAGGTTCTTCTGTAGAAGCTACTCTTGATTTTGGTGCGGCTAGTAGTACAGGCTCCCCTACTTCCCCATCGCTTTTTGAGCAGCCTCAAATGCAAGGTGTAAACCGTACACCTAAAAATATTGCTCAAACGGCGGTAAAGTATGTGGACAAACAACAGAGAAAGATTACTGAGATTCGTATTTTCTATGATGATCAGACTTGGGAGACCTTTGTTCCTAAAAAGTAAAAGTCAGAACTTTCGAATGTGGTTCAAGTACGGCTTGATGATTTAAAAACTTCTTGCTCATGGTTGTGCCCAAGTTATAATTGAAGTCGTCAAGGCGTCCTGGGTGGTTAGAAAATCTGAAAAAAAACTTAGTTTCTTTTCGTTAAGTCAGATTTTTGGTGTACCTTTGCATTTAGAAGTCACGTGTGCATGGTTTGTTTGAAAGAATGCAATAGCGTGCATATACATATTATATATAATAAGCATATAAAATTAGCATTAAGATGAAAAAATATGTTCTCGACCTAAAGGTAGTTTCTGTTGAAGCGCTCAGCGATAAGCATGTTTTGATAAAGCTTACCGATGAAAAGCCTTTGCCGGAAATTTTGCCTGGCCAATTTGTAGAAGTAAAGGTAGAGCATTCGTCTACCACAATGCTTCGTCGTCCTATCTCCATTAATTATGTGGATCGTGAAAATAATCAGCTTTGGTTGCTTGTGGCAATGGTTGGAGATGGCACTCGTCAGCTCGGACAGTTGAAGGCCGGTGATTCTCTCAACTGTATGTTGCCTCTTGGTAATGGCTTTACAATGCCTTCTGAAAAGAGTCAGAAATTTCTGCTTGTTGGTGGTGGCGTAGGTGTAGCTCCACTTCTATATTTTGGTAAACTTATCAAGGATTTTGGAGCTGAGGTTGTGTTCCTGTTGGGAGCACGTTCTGCAAAAGATTTGCTTGAACTGAATGAATTTGCTAAGATCGGTAAGGTTTGTATTACTACCGAAGATGGTTCTGCGGGCGAAATAGGCTTTGTGACCAATCACTCCGTTTTAGAGAATGAGAAGTTTGATATGATTTCTACTTGTGGTCCTAAGCCGATGATGGTAAGCGTGGCTCGCTTTGCAAAGAAGGCAGATGTAGAATGTGAGGTCTCTCTGGAGAATAAGATGGCTTGCGGTGTTGGTGCTTGCCTCTGTTGTGTAGAGAAAACTACTGAAGGAAATCAGTGTGTTTGTAAGGATGGTCCTGTCATCAATATCAAAAAACTCACTTGGGATATTTAGTGAAGCAGGAAAATAAAGAATGAAGTTGCCTCTTGCTCTAACGGTGGGTGGGAAAAGTGAAGAAACTTTTTACATTAGAGTGGGAAACGGTATCGGAAAATCTTTGTTTTGTAAAAACATTTTTAATGATTATTAAAAGATTATGGCTGATTTAAGTGTAAATATAAAGGATTTGAAATTGAAGAATCCTGTGATGACTGCATCGGGTACTTTCGGCTACGGCTTGGAGTTTGCTGATTTTGTTCCATTAGAGGAAATCGGTGGTATTATCGTTAAAGGTACAACTCTGGAACCTCGTGAGGGAAATGACTATCCACGTATGGCTGAAACACCTCAGGGAATGCTTAATTGCGTGGGACTTCAGAATAAGGGCGTAGATTATTTCTGCGAACATATCTATCCTCAGATAAAAGATATTGATACCAATATGATTGTGAATGTGAGTGGGCATTCGCCTGAAAGCTATGCAGAGTGTGCTGCGCGCATCAATGAACTGGAGAAGATTCCTGCTATCGAGCTGAATATCTCTTGTCCAAACGTGAAAGATGGCGGTATGGCATTCGGTGTTACTTGTGAAGGTGCCGCAAGCGTTGTGAAAGCTGTTAGAAAGGCATATCATAAGACGCTTATCGTGAAGCTTTCTCCTAACGTAACCAATATTGCTGATATTGCCCGTGCTGTAGAGGCAGAGGGCGCAGACTCTGTTTCACTTATCAATACTTTGATGGGTATGGCTGTTGATATTGAGAAGCGTCAGCCTTTGTTGAGTATTCGTACAGGCGGCTTGAGCGGTCCTTGCGTGAAACCTGTGGCTTTGCGTATGGTTTGGGATGTTGCGCATGCTGTGAAGATTCCTGTAGTTGGTTTGGGTGGTATACAGAATGCCAAGGATGCTATCGAATTCCTGATGTGTGGAGCAACGGCTATTGAGATTGGTACTGCCAATTTTGTTGATCCTGCGGTTACGAAGAAGGTAAAGGATGGCATTAATGAATGGCTTGATGCACACGGATGTGCTTCTGTTACCGAAATCATTGGTGCCATCTCGTAGTTTTTCACATTAATTATATAGAAGGATAATATGGATTTAAATGAGATGAATCCTGTGCTCTTGATTGCTACCCTGACTCAACAGATTGTGGAGCAGGAGAAGATAGCTGAGGCTGAAGTCGGAAATGCAGAAAACAAGACTGCCCTGAGTGAAAATCTTCTGAAGCGTGGGCGGCTGTTGATGCAGATGGGTGACAAGGAAGGAGCACAGAAGGATATGCAGCGATATCTGCAACTGAATCCTGAAAAGATAGAAGAGTTGACAGGTGAGTTTAAGGCAGAAGGTAGAGAACACTGTCATTAGACTCAGTTTCCGTCAGAAATGAGTAGCAAGAATCTATTTTCTTCTGCTAAAAATCTGCAAGCAATCAGTTTTTTCTGATAAAAATCTGCTAAAAAAATGCTTTAGAACAGAAAATATAAGCAAAATTCAGAAAAAAGTGACAAATTGTTTGGTGGTGTCAGATAAAAGTGTTACTTTTGCAGTCGTAATATTAACAATTAAAATAATAAGACAATGAAGAAGTTGAACGCATACTTTTTTAGCTATTACTTTTACTTTGCAAGCGATTGTAAAGCGGGAAGTTGCGTGTAAATTTCAACTTAGGATATTAGATTCTTTGAAATCATCGAAACGGTCCCGCTCTATACAGAGTTGGACCGTTTTTCGTAAACGTTCTTAAGTAAACATTGGGTTAGAGATAAGAAACAAGGCAATGAAGAGAATAGCAATACAAGGAGAGTTGGGATCTTTCCACGACATCGCTGCCCATCAGTATTTCGAGGGTGAGCAGATAGAGCTGATATGTTGCGCCACTTTCGAAGGGGTGTTTGAGAATATCAAGCGCGATCCAACCGTGGTTGGTATCTGTGCCATAGAGAATACGATTGCGGGAAGTTTGCTTCACAACTATGAGTTGTTGCGGGAGAGCGGCACGACTGTTGTGGGAGAACATAAACTTCATATAGAGCATAGCATCTGCTGCTTGCCTGATGATGACTGGAGTTCCCTCCAGGAAGTTCATTCTCATCCTGTGGCTTTGATGCAGTGCGGTAAGTTTCTTGCCAATCATCCGGACTTAAAGGCTGTGGAAGCAGAAGATACAGCCGGTTCTGCAGCTTATATAGCTCAGCATAAGGTGCATGGATGGGCTGCTATCTGTTCTGCCTATGCTGCCCACATGTATGGTATGAAGGTATTACAGGAGGAAATCCACGATAATCCGCACAACTATACCCGGTTCCTCGTGGTCTGCAATCCGCAGAAGGCGGCCCTGCTTCGTCCTGTCGAGAAAGCAAACAAGGCTAGTATCGTCTTCAGCTTACCTCATACTGAAGGATCGCTCTCCAAGGTACTCACCATTCTTAGTTTCTATGACATCAATCTGACGAAGATTCAGTCGTTGCCGAACATCGGACATGAATGGGAATATCTCTTCTATGTGGATCTTACCTATGATAATTTGACACGTTATCGCCAAAGTATTGATGCCATCACACCACTGGTAAAGGAAATCAAGGTCCTTGGTGAATACGAGGAGAAGGAATAGATTGAAATGAATAGTTAATAGTTGACAGTTAAGAATTAAAAATAAGAATTATGATACAACCAGCCAATAGAGTAACGGAAATACAGGAATACTACTTCAGTCGCAAGCTTAAGGAAGTGGCTAAGTTAAATGCCGAGGGCATGGACATTATCAGCCTTGCCATTGGAAGTCCAGACATGCCGCCTTCTAAGCAGACTATCGATAAGCTCTGCGAGGTAGCCAATAATCCTAACGCACATGGTTATCAGCCTACAGTGGGCATACCGGAATTGCGTAAGGCTATGGCTGTATTTTATAAGCGTTGGTATGATGTAGACCTTGACTGGGCTACGGAAATCCAGCCGCTTATCGGTAGCAAAGAGGGTATTCTGCACGTAACGCTTGCATTCTGCAATCCTGGTGATGAGGTACTCATTCCTAATCCAGGTTATCCAACCTATACAGCCATCAACAAGATTCTTGGAACCAAGATTACCTATTACGACCTGAGAGAGGACAACGGATGGCAGCCTGATTTCGATGCCCTGGAGAAGATGGACCTGAGCCACGTAAAGCTGATGTGGACCAACTATCCTAACATGCCGACAGGCGGTGTGGCGAAGCGCGAAACCTACGAAAAGCTGGTGGCATTCGCCCAGAAGCACAACATCGTGGTGGTGAACGACAACCCATATTCGCTCATCCTCAACGAGCACCCAATGAGCATCATGCAGGTGCCGGGAGCCAAGGACTGCTGCATCGAGTTCAATTCCCTGAGCAAGAGCCACAACATGCCAGGCTGGCGTGTGGCGATGATTTCGAGCAATAAGACATTTATTTCTTGGATTCTGAAAGTGAAGAGCAATATCGATAACGGATCCTTCCGTGGTATCCAACTTGCTGCAGCTGAAGCTATGCTCAATAATACTGATGAGTGGCATCGTGAGAATAATATTGCTAATTATCGCCGTCGCCGTGATATTGCAGAAGAAATCATGAAGGTGCTCGATTGCAAGTTTGATCCTAATCAGGTGGGAATGTTCCTCTGGGGTAAGATACCCGAGAAGTACACAGAGGTCGAAGATCTCACTGAGAAGATTCTCCATGAGGCTCGTGTGTTTATCACACCAGGATTTATCTTCGGAAGTAATGGCAAGCGATATATCCGTATCAGCCTCTGTGCCAAGGATGAAAAAATGAAGGAGGCATTGGAAAGAATTAAAAAAGTATTTGAATCATAAGAACATAAAAATATACGACTATGGAATTAGAATTAGAACCATTGAATTTTCCTAGTGACCAGGAACGCCCTTGTATCATTGCAGGTCCATGCTCTGCAGAGACAGAAGAGCAAGTGATGACTACCGCAAAACAGTTGGCAGCTAAGGGTTGCCACATGTTCCGCGCAGGTGTTTGGAAGCCACGTACCAAACCAGGAGGTTTCGAGGGAAATGGCGAGGTTGCTTTACCTTGGATGAAGCAGGTAAAGGAAGAGACTGGTATGCTCACTGCTACTGAGGTGGCTACTCCTGAGCATGTAGAGCTCGCCTTGAAATATGGAATCGACATTCTCTGGGTAGGTGCACGTACATCTGCCAACCCATTTGCCATGCAGGCTCTTGCTGATAGCTTGAAGGGCGTGGATGTACCGGTATTGGTAAAGAATCCTGTTAATCCAGACCTCGAACTTTGGATTGGTGCTCTCCAGCGTATTAATCAGGCTGGCATCAAGAAGCTTGGTGCTATCCACCGTGGTTTCTCAAGTTTCGATAAGAAAATTTATCGTAATCTTCCAATGTGGCAGATTCCAATAGAATTGCACCGTCGCCTGCCTCAGTTGCCTATCATTTGTGATCCTAGCCATATCGGTGGTCGTCGCGATTTGATAGCTCCTCTTTGCCAGCAGGCAATGGACTTAGGTTTTGATGGTCTTATCGTTGAAAGCCATTGCAATCCTGACGATGCATGGAGTGATGCTAAGCAGCAGGTTACTCCAGAAATCCTGGATTACATTTTGAGTCTGCTCGTTGTTCGTGATGAGCATTACTCTACTGAGGGCTTACATCAGTTGCGTGGCCAGATTGATGAGTGTGACAACCAGTTGATGGATCTCTTGGCTAAGCGTATGCGTATATGCCGTGAGATTGGTACTTACAAGAAGGAGCATAATATGACTATCGTTCAGACTAATCGTTATAATGAGATTCTGGATAAGAGAGGTGCTCAGGCTTCTCTCTGTGGTATGAGTCCTGAGTTTGCTGCTCAGATTTTTGAGCACATTCACGAAGAGAGTGTTCGTCAGCAGTTGGAAATTTTGAATCAGAAGTAAATTAAGTGAAGCGTGAAGAACGAAGAGTGGAGAATCCAAATGCTTTGAGGGCTTGGGTTCTTTGCTGTAGTTTTTTCGTTTAAACAAATGATGCTGTAGAATTCTTTGTTCATCACTCTTCACTCTTCACTTGAAAAATATGAGAATATTAATCATGGGAGCAGGAAAGATGGGAAGTTTCTTCATCGACCTGCTCAGCTTTGATCACGAGGTGGCAGTTTTCGAGAAGGATGCCAAGCGTCTGCGTTTCACATATAACTGCTACCGCTTTACTAAAATGGAGGAGATAGAGATGTTCCGTCCTGAGCTTGTCATCAATGCTGTGACGGTAAGATACACTCTTTCTGCCTTTGAAGAGGTGTTGCCACATCTCTCTCACGACTGTATCATTTCGGATATTGCATCTGTAAAGACTGGTTTGCAGGAATTCTATGAAAAGAGTGGTTTCCGATTTGTGAGTACGCACCCGATGTTTGGTCCTACTTTCGCCAATTTGAATCAGCTTTCTGAAGAGAATGCCGTTATTATCAAAGAGGGTGACTATATGGGTAAAATCTTCTTTAAGGATCTGTATCAGAAGTTGGGATTGAGTCTTCATGAATATACTTTTGATGAGCATGACCAGACGGTGGCTTATTCGTTGAGTATTCCTTTTGTAAGTACTTTCGTATTTGCTGCGGTTATGAAACATCAGGATGCACCTGGTACAACCTTCAAGCGTCACATGCAGATTGCCAAGGGGGTATTGAACGAGGATGATTATCTGTTGCAGGAAATTCTCTTCAACCCATATACTAGTGGTCAGGTAGCACAGATTCGCGAGGAGCTCGCTGAATTGATTGATATCATCGATCATAAGAATGCCAAACGCATGAAGGTATTCCTCACAAAGATTAGAAATCATGTGAAGGAAGATATTGAAATCAAGAAATCATAATAGTTAATTATAATAAGTCTTATAGGGAGTCTTGTATGGGAATATTGGACTCTCTTTTTTTTAAAAAAAAGATTGTAAAACATTAAAGAAGAGTAGTAATGGACGAACAGACAAGTCAGAAAGGAATAGATATGAATGAGCAGCAAACTCAGGTTGATACCTCTGCCGCTTTTCAGGTTGTAAACGAGGGCTTCTCTACCCGTGAGGCGATAGAGGAAGCCAAACGTTGCCTTCACTGCAAGATTCCGCAGTGTAAGAAGGGATGTCCTATTGAAAACGACATTCCTGACTTTGTGCATGAACTCTCTATGGGTAACATGGGTGCTGCAATGAGTATCCTCAATGCAAAAACAAATCTGCCTGCTATCTGCGGACGTGTATGCCCTCATGAGAAGCAGTGCCAAGGTCATTGTGTGCTGGGAAAGAAGGGTAAGCCTGTACAGATAGGAAAACTGGAACAGTTTGTTGCTGATTTTGATACGAAGATGAAACTTTCCCGTGAACGCTTGCCACAGAAGACCCGTGGTCGTATAGCTGTCATTGGTTCTGGTCCTGCAGGTTTGACTGTTGCGGGCGATTTGGCTCGTCAGGGTTTTAATGTTACTATTTTTGAGGGACAGGCAGAGCCGGGAGGAGTCTTGATGTATGGTATTCCTGAGTATCGTTTGCCTAAGAGCGTTGTACGTGATGAGATCAGTAAGATTGAGGCATTGGGTGTTCAGTTTATTACCAACTGTATGGTAGGTGAGAACAATGTTACGATAGACAGTCTTTTCCGTGCAGGCTATGATGCCATCTTTATGGGAACAGGTACCAGTGTACCTCAAAATATGGATTCCACTCCAGGTTCAAACCTTCACGGTGTCAGCCAGAGTACATATTTCCTGCACAATGTAAATGCCTATAACGAAGGAGCTTTGACTCGTGATATGGTGCCTTTGCGTGATGGAGAGAGGGTTGGTGTGATTGGTGGTGGTAATGTGGCTATGGATGCTGCTCGTACTGCCATTCGTCTCGGTGCTGATGTAACCGTGCTTTATCGTAAGACGCAGGAAGAGATGCCTGCCATCAAAAGTGAGTATGAGGAAGCGCTCAAGGAAGGGGTGAAATTTGAGTGGAAGACCACCGTTGAAGCTTTCCTCAAAGGTAAAAATGGCCGTCTTGGAAGTTGTGTATTGAATACTCCTGAGGGCGAAAGAGTTGAAAAGTTCGATCGTATTTATCTGGCCATTGGTTCGAGACCTGCCAACCGTATTGTGTCTACTACTGAGGGTATAGAGGTAGATGAGAAGGGATACGTAAAGGTGGTGGAGCGTCCTTTCGGTATGACAACCCGTCGCGGTGTTTTTGCCGGAGGTGATGTGGTCCACCGTCCTCAGACTGTTGTCTTGGCAATGAAAGCAGCCAAGGAAGTGGCACAGGGTATCGCTCAGTATGTGGATGCCATCAAGTTGCTTGAAGAGGCTAAGCGTATTGAGAAGCAGGGTATTGCAGAATAAATCCCTTATTTGCAGACTGGCGACTCTGGTATATTTTATAGGGGCACCTTTGTTTCTTTGATAGAGACTGAGATGTCCCTATATTTTTTATAGTTCTCATCAATTTGCTAGCATTACTTCCCTCCCCGTTGGGATAGGAATATCATTCTCTTTGAATGACGCTGCAAAGATACGAAATCTGAAAACGCTACTTCATACTTCCTCATACTTTCTCACACTTAGATTATGGTTCACCGAGAAAAAAGAGCAGGACGCTTCCTGTTTGGTATTACTTCTTATCTCCATGCTGCTTTTGAAGTATAAGTATCATACTTATGAGGTGAAAGTGACATACTTATGGGATGAAAGTATCATACTTAGTCCTCGACAGTAACCGCAGGGCGTTTTTTGCAAATCTGAACTCTGAATGCTGAATACTGAAAAAAACTGCGTTAAATATGTGTTAAATATATAGTGTAACTATTTATATATCATTTCTTTATATTCTTTCTTGCTCGCGCTGTATATCAAAGATGTAAAACCGATAAGTTCAGCTTCAGATGTTCAGAAATCTGTTACGAAAATAAAAAAAAGAGGATTTACTCTTTAAATGAACTTAAACTTCTTAAGGAAATCTAAGGAGTATCAGATTTTATCATTACTTTTGTATTTAAAAGAACAACATAAAGCAAAGATATTTGCTACGAACAATGAAAAGATAAAAACTGAGGAAATAAACATGAAACGAATGATATTGATTTTTGTAGTATTGCTTGCTATGATAGGGCAGGTTGCCTATGCGCAGAAGACATGTGTCATCGCATCGGCAGAAGATCATGTGCCTATCCGTGAAGCACTTATCCATACCAACAACAATCATTGGGCGAGAACCGATTATCGGGGCTATTGGACGATGCGCTACCAGTTTGACTCTGCAACAGTATCTAAACCTGGTTATGTGAAGGCAACTATTCGATACAAGGAATTGCCTGATACTGTGTTTCTCTTACCGGAAGCCAAGCAGTTGGGTGAGGTAACCGTTTGGGGCAAGAACCAGGAAAACGTCGGCAAGGTGAAGAGCCAGGCCTGCCAGGAAGCTGTGGAGGCAGGCAGAAATGCCGCACTGGGACATACCCGTCTGGTAGGCTTCGACCTGGGCAACATGATGGACAGTCAGGGGCGTCGCGACCAGAAACATCTGAAGGAGGCCAGGAAGGTGTTCTCGAAGATGGAAAACAAGGATCCGCTCATCAATGCCTACGAAAAAGCTACGGGAAAGAAGTATGAACTGAATAATCCTATCAATCTGAGCGCTAACAAGAAAGAAACTTTGGAAAAGCAGGATGAGACCAAGCAGGAATCATCAGAGAAAATGCTTCCAAATGTTCAAAATGATGCAAAAGAGCAAGAAAATGAAAAATAATTGAGATTGAGTTGGCTTTCTCGGAAAAAGTTCGTAACTTTGTGCCCGAAATAAAAAAGTACAATTAAGAACATGTTTGAAAATTTAAGTGATAGATTAGAACGTTCCTTCAAAATCTTGAAGGGTGAAGGTAAGATTACCGAAATCAATGTAGCTGAGACTATGAAGGATGTGCGCCGCGCACTCCTCGATGCCGATGTCAACTATAAAGTGGCAAAGGAATTTACCAACAAGGTGAAGGAAAAGGCGCTCGGTATGAATGTGTTGACAGCAGTGAAGCCTGGTCAGTTGATGGTGAAGCTGGTTCATGATGAACTTGCAGAACTCATGGGTGGAGAAGAGGCTCCATTGAAGCTCGAAGGTCATCCTGCCATCATCCTCATGAGCGGTCTTCAGGGTTCTGGTAAAACTACATTCAGCGGCAAGCTTGCCAATATGCTTAAGACAAAGAAAGGTAAGAAGCCATTGCTCGTTGCCTGCGACGTTTACCGTCCTGCTGCTATCCAGCAGCTCCATGTTGTGGGTGAACAGGTTGGTGTTCCTGTATATAGTGAGTCTGATAATAAGGATGTATGTATTATTGCCGACCATGCTATCCAGCAGGCAAAGACCAATGGCAATGACGTGGTTATCGTCGATACTGCCGGTCGTCTTGCCATCGATGAGCAGATGATGAATGAGATCAGTAATCTCAAGAATCATCTTCATCCTGATGAAACTCTCTTTGTCGTTGACTCAATGACTGGTCAGGATGCTGTCAATACAGCCAAGGAGTTTAATGACCGTCTTGATTTCAATGGTGTTGTATTGACCAAGCTTGATGGTGATACCCGTGGTGGTGCTGCCCTCAGTATCCGTACAGTAGTTACCAAGCCTATCAAGTTTATCGGTACCGGTGAGAAGATGGAGGCTATTGATGTGTTCCATCCTGCCCGTATGGCAGACCGTATTCTCGGAATGGGTGACGTTGTATCTCTCGTAGAGCGTGCGCAGGAGCAGTTCGATTTGGAAGAGGCAAAGAAGTTGGAGAAGAAGATTCGCAAGAATCAGTTTGATTTCAACGACTTCTACAATCAGATTCAGCAGATCAAGAAGATGGGTAACATCAAGGACTTGGCAGCCATGATTCCTGGTGTGGGCAAGGCTATCCGCGATGTTGATATTCCTGAAGATGCTTTCAAGGGCATCGAGGCTATCATTCTGAGTATGACTCCTAAGGAGCGTACCAATCCAGCTATCCTCAATACCTCTCGTCGTCAGCGTATTGCAAAGGGTTCGGGTACTAATATCCAGGAAGTGAACAAGCTTATCAAGCAGTTCGATCAGACTCGCAAGATGATGCAGATGATGACAGGCAACAAGATGGCTCAGATGATGAGCCGTATGAAGGGTATGCCAGGTATGCCTAAGATGCCAGGAATGTAAGAGTAAGTACAATCATAATCATAATTTCAAATGCAACTAATAGACGGAAAGGCGACAGCAGCCGCCATTAAAGAACAGATAGCCCAGGAGGTAGCCCAGATTGTGGCTAACGGAGGAAAGCAGCCACATCTGGCTGCAATTCTTGTGGGCCATGACGGAGGTAGCGAGACCTATGTGAAGAACAAGGTCTTGGCGTGTGAAAAATGTGGATTTAAGTCGACCCTTATCCGCTATGAAGAAGATGTAACTGAGGAGGAGTTGCTGGCTTGTGTAGACAACCTGAATCATGATGACGACGTTGATGGTTTCATCGTGCAGTTGCCTCTGCCTAAGCACATTGATGAGCAGAAGGTTACGATGGCAATAGATTACCGCAAGGATGTGGATGGTTTCCATCCGGTCAATGTGGGAAGAATGGCTATTGGTTTGCCTTGCTTTATCTCTGCTACGCCACTTGGCATTCTCACTTTGCTGCAGCATTATCAGATAGAAACAAGTGGCAAGAAGTGTGTCATCCTAGGCAGAAGCAACATCGTGGGCAAACCAATGGCTCAGTTGATGATGCAGAAGCAATATGGTGATTCTACAGTTACTGTATGTCACTCTCATTCAGCTCATTTGAAAGAGGAGTGCCTTGAGGCTGATATCATTATTGCTGCTATTGGCAGACCGGATTTTGTTACGGCAGATATGGTCAAGCCAGGAGCTGTTGTGATAGATGTGGGTACAACTCGTGTGCCTGATGCTACACGTAAGAGCGGTTTCCGCTTGAATGGTGATGTGAAATTTGATGAGGTGGCAGAGAAATGTTCGTTCATTACTCCTGTACCAGGTGGCGTAGGACCGATGACGATTTGTTCTTTGATGAAGAATACGCTCGCTGCCGGCAAGAAGGAATATTACCAATAATCAATTATTGATAAGATATTGGATTAGTAAATATCTCGATTTTATGAGGCAGGGCGCAGGAATGTATCCTGCCTTTTTTGCATGCAAAAATAATTAATAACAAAAAATGAAGAAAACAAAGTATTTGCTTTTTTCTGCGGTTTTGCTTGCCTCGATGCAATCTGTTGCGCAGAATCCAATCAATGATAATCCTGCTTATTCTATAGTAGGCAAGGACTCAACATGTCAAGTTTTCATATATTCACCTGCTGAGAATCAGGGACTGCATCTTGCTTATTTCACAGATGATGAGCGCTGGGTAGATGTAGGACAGTTATGCGCCAGTGATTTTGGCCCATGGGGGAGCGAGAAGAAAATGTATCGTCCTTTTGTGATGAAGGCAAATGATGGAACCTGGCGTGCACTTTGGAGCGTCAATAGCCGTTCGCCTCAATTTGCTGTGGCATATTCGGAAGATCTGGTTACTTGGCGTCCACAGGATTATCCTATCATGAAAGAGAAGGGTATCACGGATGTAGCTGCTTATCAGATGGATGATGGTACTTTTGATATCTATCTGAAGACTGCTAAGGGGAAACGATATGTTCATGCCGATAGGAATTTCCGTACTTTTGAGGAGGATTCGCTCGAAGCTGCTGCAGATGATATTCTCTGGCAGCGGGATACTGCAACCATCAATGGAAAACGATATGAAGGCAACGACTTTGAGATTCCGGCTGTTCATCTTGATTATATCCGTTCCTGGCATAAGGCTCTCGCTGAAGAGAATCGGGAGAACAGCCGGAAGTTGCCCCACAATGAGGCTGAGCTTCAGGCATATCTGAAGGAAAAGGGTACTGAGTTGGGAAGTGGTAGTGAAGTGACCGCTCAGCTTCATGTCAAGCCTCAGAAGTCGTATCGTATCTCTGATAAACTGATAGGTATCTTCTTTGAAGACATCAGTAGGGCTGCCGATGGTGGTCTATGTGCTGAGCTGCTGCAGAATGGTGATTTCGAATATAATGGTGAGAAAAAAGGGTGGAATGCCACTACTGCCTGGATGGGGGTTGAACTTTCGCCTTCTACCGGTGATAAGAATGCTCCTGCCCGAATTTCTACGGAAAATGGCGTGAGCAAGAATAATTCTCATTTTGTCATGGTGGGTTCTACTTCTATATATAATATAGGTTGGGAAGGTATTCCTATCAAGCGTGGTGCTGCTTACAATGTGGGGCTGTATGCCCGATGTGTCGATGGAAAGAAAAAGCAGCTTACCGTGGCGCTTGTCGATAAGGAAGGACTTCCTATGGCTCAGGCTAAGATGAAGATACAAGGTACTGAATGGGGAGAATATAAAGCCCAACTCATCGTCACAGACAAATATAAAGGTGATTTAGGTGATGGCAAGGATATCCGGTTTGCCATTATCCCGAAGGGTGAGGAAAAGGTGGCCGTTGACCTTGTGAGTCTGATGCCGCAAGATACCTATAAAGGGCATGGATTGAGAAAAGACTTAGCTGAGACCATCGCAGAATTGAATCCACGCTTTGTCCGTTTTCCAGGCGGATGTATGCTTCACGGACAGGGCTTGGAGAATATTTATCATTGGAAGGAAAGCGTAGGTCCGCAGAAAGACCGTAAGCCTGCACGCAATATATGGAATTATCATCAGACTCGTAAGCTGGGATTTTTCGAGTATTTTCAGTGGTGTGAAGATATGGGAGCAGAGCCTCTGCCTGTATTAGCTGCAGGCGTACCTTGTCAGAATTCTCAGCCTAATACTGATGGAATCTGTGGTCAGCAGGGAGGAATCCCAATGTCGGAGATGCCGCAGTATGTTCAGGATGTGCTCGACTTGGTGGAGTGGGCGAATGGCGACCCTGCTACATCAAAGTGGGCTAAGATGAGAGCCGATGCAGGTCATCCTGCTTCTTTCAATCTGAAGATGGTGGGAATCGGTAATGAGGATTTGATTTCAACAGATTTCGAGAAGCGCTATTTGATGATATGTAAAGCTTTGAAGGAGAAGCATCCTGAGATAGAAGTTATAGGTACGGTAGGTCCATTCCATTACCCATCTTCTGATTATATTGAGGGGTGGAAGATTGCCAAGGAGAATAAGCAATGGATTGATGCGGTGGATGAACATTACTACGAGAAGCCGGGATGGTTCATCAATCATCAGGACTACTACGATAACTACGACCGCAAGGCACCGAAGGTTTATTTGGGCGAATATGCTGCCAATGGTAATAATGAGTTAGACCGGGCTTTGGCAGAGGGCATCCATCTCTGCAATGTAGAGCGCAATGCCGATGTGGTAGAGATGACCTCTTATGCACCATTGCTTTGCAAAAACGGTTACAGCAATTGGAATCCGGACATGATTTACTTCGACAACTCTGAGAAGATTCGTCTTACCGAAAGCTATAAGATGCAGAAAATGTTTGGCCAGCATGCAGGTGATACCTATGTTGTTTCTGAACTGAATTTGTCTGCAGCCTTGAAGCGTTATGTAGGTACCAGCGTGGTAAAGGATTCTAAAACCGGTAAGACCTGGCTCAAGGTGGTGAATGCATTGCCACGTACACTCAAGCTTCAGATCAGTGGTCTTGGTGACAAGGTAGTAGAAGTTAAGGGACGTTCTGCCCAGGTTTTTGAATTATAGTTTTTTATCAGATAACAAAAAGTATCTGCGGAATGCATGAATATTGCAGGATTTCATGTATTCCGTGGATTTTTGATTGCACAATTCTATATAAATGTGCTATTCTATAATAAATCGTAAGCAATTTATTGTATTTTCTAACAAAAAATAGCGTTATTTTGAAAGTTTATGCGAAATTAGTTGGTTATTACATAAATTCTCTGTATCTTTGCACTCAATTATAGAATCTGGAGCATTTTGAAGGCTCTTTTTTATGATATTGAATAGAAATTTAGATAAGAAAGATATGAAACATCCATTAAGAAGTAGCGTCTGTACTGAAGGCAGAAGAATGGCGGGTGCCCGAGCTCTTTGGGTAGCTGCAGGTATGAAACACGAGCAGTTTGGTAAACCAATTATTGCTATCGTGAACAGCTTTACACAGTTTGTTCCTGGTCATACTCATCTTCATGAAATTGGTCAGATTGTCAAGAAGGAAATTGAGGCAATGGGTTGCTATGCAGCCGAATTCAATACCATCGCTGTAGACGACGGTATCGCTATGGGTCACGACGGAATGCTCTATTCCCTCCCAAGTCGCGATATCATTGCTGATTCTGTGGAATATATGGTGAATGCTCACAAGGCTGATGCTATGATTTGCATCTCTAACTGTGATAAGGTAACTCCAGGTATGTTGATGGCTTCTATGCGTCTGAACATCCCTACCGTATTCTGTTCTGGAGGTCCGATGGAAGCCGGTCGCTGGAAGGGGGAGAATGCCGACTTGATTACAGCTATGATTAAGGGTGCTGATACCAGCGTGAGTGATGAGGAGATGAAGCAGATTGAGCAGTGCGCTTGCCCTGGTTGCGGTAGTTGTTCTGGTATGTTTACTGCCAATTCCATGAACTCTCTTACTGAGGCTATCGGCTTGAGTCTTCCTGGCAATGGTACGATTCTCGCTACTCACAAAAACCGCATAGAACTCTTCAAGGCTGCGGCCCGTCAGGTTGTGAAGAATGCCTATGCTTATTATGAGGATGGTGATGAGAGTGTATTGCCACGTAATATTGCTACCCGTGATGCATTCCTCAATGCCATGACTCTTGATATTGCTATGGGTGGTAGTACCAATACCGTGCTCCATCTTCTGGCTGTAGCTCAGGAAGCTGGTGCTGACTTCAAGATGGAAGATATCGACCAATTGAGCCGTAAGGTGCCTTGCCTCTGTAAGTTGTCGCCTAATACTCAGAAGTATAGTGTGCAGGAATGCAACCGTGCCGGTGGTATCTTGGGTATCCTGAACGAACTTAACAAGGGCGGTTTGATTAATGGTGCTGTAAAGCGCGTGGATGGTAAGACACTCGATGAACAGATGAAGAAGTATGATATTACTGGTGCTGAGATTGATCCTGAGGCAGACCGCATCTATCATTCTGCTCCTGGCAGAAAATTCTCTACTCAGATGGGAAGTCAGGATGCACAGTGGGAAAGTCTTGATACAGATAGAGAGAATGGTTGTATCCGTGATCTCGAACATGCTTATACCAAGGATGGTGGTCTTGCTGTTCTCTTTGGTAATATCGCACAGAATGGTTGTGTTGTGAAGACTGCTGGTGTGGATCCTGTGCTTTGGCATTTCGAGGGTCCAGCAGTATGCTTCGATTCTCAGGAAGATGCCTGCGAGGGTATCCTTGGTGGTAAGGTGAACTCTGGTGATTGTGTGGTCATCACACACGAAGGTCCTAAGGGTGGACCAGGTATGCAGGAGATGCTTTACCCTACCTCTTATATCAAGAGCCGTCATCTCGGAAAGGAATGTGCCCTTATTACTGATGGTCGTTTCTCTGGTGGTACATCTGGTTTAAGTATTGGTCACATCAGTCCAGAGGCAGCTGCCGGTGGAAACATCGGTAAGATTAAGGATGGTGATATCATCGTCATTGATATTCCTAGCCGTTCTATTAATGTGAAGCTCTCTGAAGAGGAATTGGCAGCTCGCCCTCAGCAGCCTCTGAAGCGTAATCGCGTGGTAAGCAAGGCTTTGCGTGCATACGCACAGAGCGTAAGTTCGGCTGATAAGGGTGGTGTAAGAATCATCGATTAATTTTTTAAGCTGAAAAATAAAAAAGATAGTTTGAATTATTCTGAGAGAATTTTGGGATTTCTTTCACGGAAATTCCAGTTCTCTTATCATTTTTATATATTAGATAAATGGCAAAAGAAGTAATAACAGGAGCTGAAGCCTTGATGCGCTCACTGCATAACGAAGGGGTTAAGACCATCTTCGGTTATCCTGGTGGCAGCATCATGCCAGTGTTTGATGCACTGTATGGTTACACGAGAGGAGAGAAGAAGATGTTTGATCACATCTTGGTACGTCATGAGCAGGCTGCTGCTCACGCTGCACAGGGCTATGCCCGAGTCAGTGGCGAAGTGGGCGTGACTCTCGTGACCAGTGGTCCTGGAGCAACTAATACTCTTACCGGTATTGCTGATGCCATGATGGATTCTACACCAATCGTGGTTATTGCCGGACAGGTAGGTGTAGGGGCTTTGGGTACCGATGCCTTCCAGGAGGTAGACTTAGTGGGTGTTACCCAGCCAATCTCTAAATGGGCTTATCAGATTCGTCGTCCAGAGGATGTTGCCTGGGCTATAAGTCGTGCGTTTTATATCGCTCGCAGTGGTCGTCCTGGTCCTGTAGTGCTCGATTTTACTAAGAATGCTCAGGTTGCAACCTGTGAGTGGGAGCCAGTAAAATGTGAAAAGGTTACATCTTATAATCCATATCCAAAGATTGATGAGAAGTCTGTAGCTGAGGCTGCAGAACTTATCAATCAGGCAAAGAAGCCTTTTGCTCTTGTAGGACATGGTGTTGAATTGGGTGGTGCACATAATGAATTGGTTGAGTTTTTGGAGAAAGCTGATATTCCGGCAGGCCGCACCTTGCTCGGTCTCTCTGCTCTTCCTAGCAATCACCCCCTCAATATGGGTATGCTTGGTATGCATGGTTCTTATGCTACCAACATGAAGACCCAGGAATGCGATGTGCTCATTGCTATCGGTATGCGTTTTAGTGATCGTATTACCGGTGTTCCTTCCAAGTATGCCAAGCAGGCTAAAATCATCCATCTGGATATTGATAAGGCTGAAATCGACAAGGTAATCAAAACCGATGTTGCTGTTGTTGGTGACTGTAAGCAGACCTTGCCAGCTATCACTCGTCTTTTGAATAAGAATGTTCATCGTGAATGGAGAGATTCTTTTGAGGAATATCGTCAGCAGGAACAGGAAAAGGTGATAGAGAAGGATATTCATCCTACAGAGGGACCTCTCTTGATGGGTGAGGTTACCAATGTGGTGACAGAAGCTACTCATAATGAGGCTGTTCTCGTAAATGATGTAGGTCAGAACCAGATGATTTCCAGCCGTTACTTCAAGTTTACAAAGAAGTTGAGTATTGTAACCAGTGGCGGTTTCGGAACCATGGGCTTCGGCCTTCCTGCTGCTATCGGTGCTACTTTCGGTGCTCCAGATAGAACAATCTGCTGTTTCTTTGGTGATGGTGGATTCCAGATGAATATTCAGGAGTTGGGTACTATCATGGAACAGCAGGCTCCTGTAAAGATGATTCTCTTGAACAACAATTACTTGGGTAATGTCCGACAGTGGCAAGACTTGATGTTTGAGGGGCGCCATTCTTTCACCCGTATGCTGAATCCTCATTATGAGGAGATAGCCAAGGCTTATGGTATCCCTTATGATGTAGTTATCGACCGTAAGGATCTCAAGGCAAAGGTCGAGAAGATGATAGCCACCAAGGGACCATACCTTTTGGAGTGTGCCATCAAGGAGAATGAGGACATCGTACCGATGACCCTACCTGGTAAGAGTGTAGAAGAAATGCAGCTTGAACTTAACTATTAAGATGTAGCTTAGCTTCACTATTAAAAGAAAGGACAATGGAGAATAATAACGAAAAGAAATTATATACACTGCTCGTTTACTCAGAAAATATTGCGGGTATTCTGAATCAGATTACCGCAGTATTTACTCGTAGACAGGTTAATATTGAGAGCTTGAATGTTTCAGCCAGTAGCATTAAGAACATTCATAAGTATACTATTACCGTATGGAGTGATCCTGAGCAGATAGAGAAGATCAACAAGGCCATTGAGAAGAAAATCGATGTTGTGAAGAGTAATTACTATACCGATGATCAGATTTTCATTCATGAGGTGGCTCTCTTCAAGATCTCTACTCCTATTTTGTTAGAGAACCCAGAGGTTTCGCGTACCATTCGTAAGCATGATGCGCGTATGATGGAGGTTAATCCTACTTACAGTACTGTGCTCTTGGCGGGATTGACAGAGGATATTACCGATCTTTTCCATCAGCTTAATAGTTATGATTGCCTGTTGCAGTATACTCGTAGCGGACGAATTGCTGTAACAAGAAGTTTTGATGAGCCAATTTCTGACTATTTGAAGCAGAATGCAGAAGATTAAATGATAAGAATTGGGTCCTTTGTTTTCCTGCAAGTAAAATGTAGGGAAACAAGGGACTTTTCTTATTATAAGTATAGTTTTTAGCAAGCTGTTTTCTTCTTAATATATAATATAAGGTGTACTTTATATATAATAAGGTGTAAAATAGCTTGAAATTTTTAGTACGGGAAAATTAATTTAAAGATCTAGTAAAATGAAACCAGAATTATTAAGTAAAGTAGGACGATACGAGTTTTTGGCAGAACCATTCCATTGTGATTTTTCCAGCCATCTTTTTATGGGACATTTGGGCAATCATCTGCTCAATGCAGCCGATTTTCATAGTAATGACCGTGGGTATGGAATGAATTATCTGATGTCTCGTCACAAAACATGGGTGCTTAGCCGTCTGGCTGTAGAAATGACAGAGATGCCAAAGTCTTATGATAAGTTTTTCGTAGAGACTTGGGTTGAGAATGCTATGAAGTATTTCACTGCCCGTGATTTCAAAATCTGTGGAAAGGTAGATGCTTCTTCTGCGGATATAGAAGAAAAAATCTATGGTTATGGTAAGAGTGTCTGGGCAATGATAGATACTGATACCCGACAGCCTGTTGATATTTTCAGCATCAATGATGGACTCATCAAAGAATATATTGATGAAGAAACGCTATGTCCAATAGATGCCAGTTCAAGAGTTAAGATGAGTAAGGATGCGAAATTGGTGCGCACAATCAATACTTATTACAATGATGTAGACGTGAATGGACACATCAATTCGGTGAAATATATAGAACATATCCTCGATCTCTTTGATTTGGATTATTACAGAACTCACTTTTTGCAACGATTCGAGGTTGCTTATGTGGCAGAAAGTCATCAAGGTGACCAACTTAATTTCTATTTGGAAAAAACAAATGAGGAGGAAAAATGCGAAGAATATTGCATAAAAATAACAAAAATAAGTAAAAATAGCTCTGAAGAGGTGGAAATCGTAAGAAGTAAAGTAAAATTTGCAAAAAAATGAAAGAAAAATTTGGTGATTTCATGAGAATTTCTTACCTTTGCAGTCGAAAATAAAAAATAACCCCAGAGCCGCTACCTTGGATAGGTGGTGGACGGATCAAACAGGCTCTCTTTGGATAAGAATACAGCTCGCATCCGTATGGACAAGTATAACCCGCGGCTCCACAAATGGCAAGCCGCACAAAAAGTAAATTACAATTATGGCAGAAATGAATTTCGGTGGCGTAATGGAAACAGTTGTCACCAGTCATGAATTTTCATTGGAGAAAGCACGTGAAGTATTGAAGAACGAAACTATCGCAGTTATCGGTTATGGTATCCAGGGTCCTGGTCAGGCATGTAACCTTCGTGATAATGGTTTCAACGTCATCGTCGGACAGCGTCAGGGTAAGACCTACGAGAAGTGTTTGAAGGACGGTTGGGTACCTGGCAAGACTTTGTTCTCTATAGAGGAGGCAGCAGAGAAGGGTACTATTATCTGTATGTTGCTTTCTGATGCCGGTCAGATTGCTTGCTGGCCAAAGATTAAGCCATACCTCACACCAGGTAAGACTTTGTATTATTCACATGGTTTCGCTATCAACTGGAGCGATCGCACAGGCGTTGTTCCACCTAAGGATATTGATGTAATCATGGTTGCTCCTAAGGGTTCTGGTACTTCTCTCCGCACTATGTTCTGCGAAGGTCGTGGTTTGAACTGCTCTTACGCTGTATACCAGGATGCATCTGGCAAGGCAGAGGATAAGACTATTGCATTCGGTATCGGTATCGGTGCTGGTTATTTGTTTAAGACTACATTCCAGCGTGAGGCTACTTCTGACCTTACTGGTGAGCGTGGCTCTTTGATGGGTGCTATCGAGGGTCTCTTGGAGGCTCAGTATGATGTTCTCCGTGAGAATGGTCACTCTCCATCTGAGGCATTCAACGAGACAGTTGAGGAGTTGACTCAGAGCCTTGGCCCTCTCTTCGGTGCTAAGGGTATGGATTGGATGTATGCTAACTGTTCTACAACAGCTCAGCGTGGTGCTCTTGATTGGGCTCCTCGTTTCCGTGAGGCCATCAAGCCTGTTATGGAGTGGTTGTATTACTCTGTTAAGACTGGTAATGAGGCTCAGATTTCTATCGACAAGAACTCTCAGGCTGATTACCGTGAGAAGTTGAACGCAGAACTTGAGGCTATGCGCAACAAGGAAATGTGGCAGGCAGGTGTTACTGTACGTAAACTTCGCCCTGAGAACAACTAATTTTTTTCTCGTACATAATGTTTAAAAGGGAACGGTCCGTGATGGGTCGTTCCCTTTTTTATTGTTTTTAAATGTTTTCTCAATCTTTCAAATTTGCTCTTGTTGTTTTTTCTGATTTAGAATCTCAATTAATTCTTTCCTAACCAAAAGTCGAATTTGTCTGTTATGACGATATTTTCTGCTATTAATGATCTCACAGCCTTGTTGATCATCTGAGTTGGAGCTTTGATTAGTCTTAACTCTTGTATATCATGTATTTGTTTATCTGAAAGCATATTCAGTATCTGTTCTGATATGTTGTTTAATTCGTCATCTATATTGCGGGATTTACTGTTTTCCTGGCAAACATCACAATGTCCACAGTCTTTTCGGGTTTCTTCACCGAAGTAGCGTAGAAGTTGTCTGGAGCGGCAAACAATATCATTATTGGCATAAGTGATAACGCTTTTAATGCGTTTGGTATATTGTTCTTTTCTATCTTCCCATACAGATTTCGGTATGATGATGCGGTTGCCATCTTCTCTTTGTCTAGTATAGGTGATATACGGTGTCTTGCGTTGTGGTATGAAATCTACGATATGGCGTGAAGAAAGATTCTTTAGAGTCATGTAAACCTGCTGTACGCTGATATTGCACATTTGTGCTATCAGGTTTTCGCTGATATATACGTAGTCGGTAAATAGTCCGCCATAGGTGCGTAGCAATGCCGTGATAATCATTTCTTGGTTGCTTGGCAAGTTCTCTAAGAGATATAATTCATTGCGGTTCAAGGTAAACTTGAGCCGGGCTTTCCCATCAGGGTTATCTTCGTAATGAATGTAACCCGAATTCTCCAGAATGCGTAGGGCAGAGTCTACCTGGGTTGGGAAGAATTTATATGTGAAGCAAAACGTTTCTATATCAAAGATAAATGTCTTACCGCATCCGCTTCCTACACCGATTTGGAAGAAATAGGCAAGATGTTCGTATACATCTTTGATGAAGTCCTTTTCTGGGAAGGTATCGTTGATTCGTTTTTTAAGTTTAACTTCATCGTGTCCATTGTATAGTAAGACAGCGTAGGCACGTTGACCGTCTCGGCCGGCTCTTCCTGCTTCCTGAAAATAGGCTTCTAGCGAATCTGGACAGTCTATATGTATTACTAAGCGTACGTCAGGTTTGTCTATACCCATACCAAAGGCATTGGTTGCCACCATGATGCGTGCTTCATCAGATTGCCATGCTTTTTGGCGTTCGTCCTTTTCACTGCTGTCAAGTCCGGCATGATAGAAAAGAGCAGTTTCACCTTTATTATTGAGTATTTCTGCTATTTCCTTGGTACGTTTTCTACTTCTGGCATAGACGATGGCAGATCCGTCTACACAATGTAAGATGTGGAGCATTTCGCCAATTTTATCCCCACAAGGCTGTACAATATATGATAAGTTTTTGCGTTCAAAGCTCATCTTGAAAAGATTGGGCTTCTTAAACTTCAGTTTATCCATGATGTCGTTTATGACATCAGGAGTAGCTGTTGCGGTAAGAGCCAGTATGGGGGCCTCGGGTTTCATCTTTCTGATATCAGCGATGCTGAGATAAGATGGACGGAAATCATAGCCCCATTGGCTTATGCAATGGGCTTCGTCGATGGTGATGAAGCTAACGTGGATGTGGCGTAGCTTTACTTGGAATATTTCTGAAGCTAGTCGTTCTGGTGAAACATAGAGAAATTTTGTCTCGCCAAAGATGCAGTTTTCCAGTATTTGTATAATTTCACTTCGGGAAAGTCCGGTATATATAGCTTCAGCCAGGATGCCACGTTCACGAAGGTGCTGTACTTGGTCCTTCATCAAGGCAATGAGTGGAGTTACTACGATACACACACCCTTCATGGCAAGGGCAGGAACCTGGAAGGTGATAGACTTTCCGCCTCCTGTAGGCATAAGACCGAGGGTATCCTCTCCGTTGGCGATACTTTCAATAATTTCTTTCTGTATGCCACGAAAATCAGGGTACCCCCAGTATTTATGTAATATCTCTAGATATTGATCTGTCACTTTCATTAAGTTGATTTTATTATTATTATTATCCTTCGTTTGGTCGGATATCTTCTATTTGTAATTGAACTTGCGTCTTCTTGAAAATATTATCCTCTATGGTGTAGGCGATGTCAAAGCTACGCTTACTCTTGATATATCGTGAAGCAGCGCTCTGACCAAAGGCTATTCCGTTCATTACATTGCTTGATTTTGAGTCTACCAGCTCAAGTTTGATATGTTCCTGCTCTCTGCCCACTACCTTGCTCGTTCCGTAGTCATATACCTGACGAGTGCAGAAGATTGGCTTTGGGTTAGACGGACCAAAAGGAGAGAATTTCTTGAGATCAGCGTGCAGATGCTTGGTGATGTCGCGGAAGTCTATCTGTGCATCAATGTTGAGTATCGCTTCTGTCTGTTCTGGTGAAATATGCTCTTCTACATACTTTTGGAATCGGTCTCTGAACTCCTTCACATTTTCCCATTTCATCGTTAAGCCTGCGGCATAGGTATGGCCGCCAAAGTTGATGAGAAGGTCTTCGCAGCTTTTGATAGCTGAATAAACATCAAAGCCCGTTACGCTTCGTGCAGACCCTGTAGCCAATTCTCCTTCTCGGGTAAGAACTACGGTAGGGCGGAAATAAATTTCCGTGAGTCGTGATGCTACGATACCGATTACGCCTTTCTTCCAGTCTTCGTCATAGAGTACGATACTGGAGTTGTGTTTCATCGATTCCAGTCTGTATACGATTCCGTTGGCTTCCTCGGTCATCTGCTTGTCTATATCCTTGCGTTGTTCGTTGTATTCATTGATGTGGCGAGCCATGCGCAAAGCTACTCCAAGGTCTCTTTCTACCAACAGGTCAACACTAAGCTTGCCGTTTTCCATTCTTCCTGAGGCATTGATGCGTGGACCTATCTTGAATACGATATCGCTCATGGAGATTTCCCGTCCGTTGAGTCCGCAGATATCAATGATTGATTTCAAACCGATGTTGGGGTTGGTATTCAATTGTTTCAGACCATGAAAAGCGAGAATTCGATTTTCATCTATCACAGGTACGATATCTGCTGCAATACTTACTGCGCAGAAGTCGAGTAATGGGATGAGTCTTGAGAAAGGGATGTTGTTGTTTTTAGCGAAAGCTTGCATGAATTTGAAGCCTACGCCACATCCGCAAAGATGCTTGAAAGGGAAGGAATCATCTGGTCGCTTAGGATTTAGTATGGCCACAGCTGGTGGCATCACGTCGTCTGGGACATGATGATCACAAATGATAAAATCTATGCCAAGGCTCTTGGCATATTCTATCTCCTTGATTGCTTTGATGCCGCAATCAAGGATAATAATAAGTCTTACACCTGTTTCGTGGGCAAAGTCTATTCCTTTCAGACTAACACCATATCCTTCATCGTAGCGATCTGGTATGTAGTAGTCGATGTTAGAATAGAATTGCTGCAGAAACTTATACACCAATGCGACAGCTGTGCATCCGTCTACATCGTAATCTCCGTATATGAGAATACGCTCCTTGCGTCCCATTGCATCGTTAAGGCGGTCTACGGCTATATCCATGTCTTTCATCAAGAATGGGTTGATGAGGTCGGAAAGCTGTGGCCGGAAAAAGCGTTTGGCTGCCGACTCTGTCGTAATGCCCCGATGGATGAGAAGCTGTGCCAGAATAGGACTCATGCTCAGCTTATCTGCCAGTTCTTTAGCTGATTTCTGCTGTTCTGGTGTAGGTTCTTCGTAATTCCATTTAAAATGCATTTTAATTATTTTTTATTTCTGCCCCAAAGTTACAAAAATAAAATGACAAACGAGAAAAATTGCCATGGAATTTAACATAATTACAAAGAAATAATCCAAAAAAGGCAGCAAATCCAAGTTTGCTGCCTTTAAATATAATTGTTTTTATTAGATGCCGAGCTTCTTGCGGATATCCTTAGGGATGGCATTCTTGTTAACCATGAAGTCCATAGTCTTGTAAGCTACGAAAGCCTTGGTCATGTACCATGTTCCCTTGTAGTCACCATACTCACCCCAAGAGTTCTTTACCATGTAGTACTCCTTGCCGTTCTGGTCCTTAGCGATACCGTAGATGTGCATACCGTGGTCATCGGTAGTCTCCCAGTTATCGAAAGCTTCCTGGCGCATAGCCTGTGTAGGAACTACCTCAGGAGCGTTTACGCCGAGAGAATCAAACTTCTCCTTCTTTTCGTTCTTTGAGAGCTTGAACCAGTGGTCAGCGTCTGTACCTGCCATCGAACGTACCTTCTTCACGTCGTAAGCGATACCGAGACCCTTGCGTGTGAAACCGTCTTCTGTTACGTCACCGCCCCAAGCTACAGTATAACCGTTGTTTACTGCGTTGTCGATGATCTTGCAGAGATCATCCATAGGAACGTTGTAGCTCAAAGGCCAACGCCAGTTGTCCTGTACCTCTACAGCAAACTTGCTCCACATTGGATGATGGGTGTAGCTAGTGATAGTTACGTAATCATCGAGATTCAAACCGAGACTCTTGCAGAATGTCTCTGGAGTATATTGCTTGCCCTGATAAGTGAATTTCTCAGGAATTTTACCGATGTAAGAGTCGATGATGCCCTGAAGACCGTTCTTCCAAGCTGGAGAAAGCTTCTTGGCTGTACTCTTTGCTACTGCCTCTACGTATGGAGTCATTACGTCAAAGAACTCACCGAAGTTAGCCAATGAGTCGCCTGTCAGTGTACCTGGAGCTGGCATTGCATCCTCTGGTACGATGCCATAGTGCTGCAAAGCATAAAGTACATCGTATGCGCTACCACCCTGAGAGAAGCTTACGTCGCCGTGCATTCTCACAGCCATTGTGGCGCGATCCATGTAAGTCTTGTTGGCAACGAACATTTCGCTGAGATTGAATGTCTTGCCTGTGTTCTTCAAAATCTCGCTTTCGAAGAAACTGAGAGTAGAGTAAGCCCAGCATGTACCGCTACGGTTCTGGTCCTTGATACTTGTGATTGGATTCTCCTTAACTACAGTAAATACTGGCTTGTTTTTTGCAATTGCAGCAGAATCAGCAGCTGTCTTTGCATTTGCACCTGTAGCAGCCAAAGCAAGCATGGCTGCAAAGATCATTGATTTCTTCATGAAATTTTTTCTCTTTTATTAATAATGTTTTTACTCTTATATTCTCTCTCTTGGAGAATCCTCAAGTTCTTCTCCTTGAGGATTCTTTGTTTGCCTAAAGAATTTCTTCTCTATGTGCTGCCATATATTCCTCTACGTCTTTTGGATGATAAGGAATGCGGTCTTTGCCAATGAATCTGCAACCATCTTTGGTGATGAGTACATCGTCTTCGATGCGGATTCCACCAAAGTCCTTGTAGGTCTCAATCTTATCAAAATTGAGGAATTCTGCACAGTGACCTGATGCCTTCCAGTCATCGATAAGAGCAGGGATGAAATATATACCTGGCTCATCAGTTACAACGAATCCTTCCTGTAGGCGACGGCCCATACGCAGGCAATTTGTTCCAAATTGCTCCAGGTTAGGACGAACTTCCTCGTCGAATCCTACGTTTATCTGGTCGAGGTTCTCCATGTCGTGTACATCCATACCCATCATGTGACCTAATCCGTGAGGCAGGAACATGGCATGAGCACCAGCCTTGACAGCCTCTTCTGTATCACCCTTGGCAAGTCCTAACTCCTTGAGCTTGTCAAACATCAGACGGCATACTGCAAAGTGAACATCTGCGTATTTCACACCAGGCTTGGCAACTTCGAGTGCATAGTCGTGGCAAGCCTCTACGATTGAGTAGATTTCCAACTGGCGCTGGGTAAACTTACCGCTTACTGGCATGGTACGTGTATTGTCAGAGCAATAGTTGTTGATGGTCTCGGCACCGGCATCGCAAAGAGCCAGTCTGCCAGTTTCCAGAATGCTCATGGAAGGATTGCCGTGCATAATCTCACCATGCTGACTGAAGATAGTAGGGAAACTGACCATTGCTCCATAAGAGTTGGCAATTCCGTCAACTTGTCCGCCTACAAATTTCTCTGTTACTCCTGGACGAGTCAACTTCATGGCAGTGGTATGCATCTTGTAACCAATAACTGCAGCACGTTCCAGTTCCTCGATTTCTTCAGGAGTCTTGGTAGAGCGCATGTTTACCACAGCCTTGATGAGATCCATAGAGGCCTCTTCCTTTTGCTGGTTAGGATGGATGCCGAGGAGATCGAATATCTGGAGCTTGATGTCAAAGCGGTAAGGAGGCAGGAAATGAATCTTGCGCTTCTTAGACATGGCATCATTGCAGATAGTCTTCAGAGATTTCATAGGTGCAGAGTTGTGGACACCAACCTGTTCTGCCAAGTCGTGTACGCTTTCCACGCTGCCATACCATACGATATCTTCTATATCTATATCGTCACCGATCAATGTCTCGATGTCGTTGTCAATGTCGATTACACCTACCAGTCCGTCACGCTGCTGTCCGAAATAGTACAGGAAAGTAGAGTCCTGACGGAATGGATAATATCCGTTGTTTGGGAAATTACAAGGTGAATTGTTGTTTCCGAAGAGTATAACTATACCGCTGTTTACGAGTTTCTTGAGCTCCTGGCGGCGACTGATATATGTATCTTTACTAAACATATTTTTAGATTTTTACTATATTTTGCTGCAAAGTTAGTAATTATTTCCCAAAAAAGTGTTATCTTTGCAAGCAAAATTTAATAAATCTCTAGGATTTATAAATAATTAATATAAAAATGCACTTTTCGGGGTAAAATGTGTCAGGAATTTGTTCCGGATTAGAGCAAAATGATAACTTAAGGAAAGTTTGTTGTAGTTGTTATGAAAATGAATAAGAATACAGGATTGGTGCTGGAAGGTGGTGGAATGCGAGGTGTTTTCACCAGCGGAGTACTGGATGCTTTTATGAAGTACGATTTGTACTTCCCTTATGTGGTAGCTGTTTCGGCAGGTGCTTGTAATGGCATGTCGTATATGAGTCGGCAGCCTCGTCGTGCTCGTATCTCTAATATTGATTACTTGGCGCGTTATCAATATATAGGTATCCATCATCTTGTTACTCAAGGCTGTATCTTTGACCGGGAGTTGCTTTACGACAAGTTTCCAAACCAGTTGCTTCCTTTCGATTTTGATACTTATTTTAAATATGCCGATAGGTTTGAGATGGTTACCACCAATTGTCTGACGGGGCAGCCGATGTATCTTTCAGAGACTAATCATGAACGTCAGCGTGCGCTTGATATCGTAAGAGCTTCCAGCAGTTTGCCGTTTGTGAGCAAAATCGTCAATGTGGATGGTATTCCGATGCTGGATGGAGGAATTGTTGATAGTATTCCTGTGCAACATGCATTCGATAAGGGATTTGAACATAATGTGGTGGTTCTTACAAGAAATAAAGGCTGGCGGGATACAAGCAAGGATCGTAAGCTACCTTATTTATATAAGAACTATCCTCGTCTTCGTGTGGCTTTGAGCCATCGCCATAAAGTTTACAATGAACAGATTCAGCTGGTGGATGATTTGGAGGCTGCGGGCAAGATAACCTGCATTCGTCCTATCCGCCCACTGGAAGTGGGGCGCATTGAGAAGGATACTGCTAAGTTGGAACGACTCTATGAAGAGGGATTTATGTTGGGAGAAAAGTTTTGTGAGAAATTCCTTTGATGAAGTTTACGTCATGGGTTCCAGGTGTGAATTTCCCATTATAAAACAGCCTGTTCTCAAAACAGAAAATCATGTTTTGAGAACAGGCTATTCTTTATATAAATATTCAACTTATATATATATGTTACCTTAATATATATATATAAGTCTTGCTGATTCCTTTCCTGTCGATTATCCTTTAAGCAAATCGGGTCTTAATCGTTGGGTCCTCTCCATGGCTTGGTCAAATTCCCACTGACGGATTTTGGCTTCATTACCGCTCAGTAATATTTCTGGTACTTTCCATCCCTTGTAATCGGCAGGGCGGGTATAGATAGGAGCAGCAAGAATGTCATCTTGGAAGCAGTCGGAAAGGGCACTCTGTTCATCGCTGATGACGCCTGGTACCAGCCTGATTACCGCATCTGAGATGATGGCAGCAGCCAATTCACCACCAGTTAACACATAGTCGCCTACGCTGATTTCTCTTGTGATGAGATGGTCGCGTACACGTTGGTCTATTCCCTTGTAGTGACCACACAGAATAATGAGGTTGCCCAGCATGGACATCTCGTTGGCAATCTTCTGGTTGAAAGTTTCGCCGTCGGGTGAAACGTATATGACATCGTCATAGTCGCGTTCGGCTTTTAGTGCAGCAATGCATCGGTCGATAGGTTCGCATTGCATTACCATGCCAGCACTTCCGCCGTAAGGATAGTCATCTACTCGTTTCCATTTATCTAATGTATAGTCGCGCAGGTTATGAAGATGAATCTCTGCAAGACCCTTCTTCTGCGCACGTGCCAGGATTGATTCGCCGAAGAATCCTTCCAGCATCTCTGGTAATACTGTTATAATGTCTATTCTCATATTACGTGCAAAAGTAATAAATAAAGTGGAATACTCCAAATATTTTTTGCTTTTTCTTTTTCTTTTCTTACTATTTTTTGTTTTTCCTTATTTTTCTCTTAGAATTTGTTGTTTTGAAGTGGATTGTTGATGAAAATGGCATAAATATGCAACAAATATATCAAAAAAAAAGAAATGCGGAATCAAAATGCTAAATTTTTAATAAAAAGTGCTACTAATTGCAGAAAAAATTGTAATTTTGCAAACAAATAATTCGATGTAATGCATATTCTTGTAGAAAAGATTGCATTCATGAATGTGGTAATAAATAATAATTAGTGAATAAGATGATACTGGACATTGAAATGCTGAGAAGCTTTTATGCTTCGTATTCGGAGAGTGTAGCCCAAGCAAAGGCTACAGTGAAACGACCTCTTACTTATGCCGAGAAGGTGCTTTTTGCGCATCTTTTCGACCCGACTCAGTTGCGACCATATAAAAGAGGTGTAGAATATGTTGACTTCCGACCTAATCGCGTGGCGATGCAGGATGCTACGGCGCAGATGGCACTCTTGCAGTTCATGAATGCGGGTAAGGATAAGGTAGCTGTGCCTGCTTCCGTACATTGTGATCATTTGATTCGCGCTGATGTGGGTGCTAACATCGATCTTCCTGAGGCTTGCAAGACAAATAAAGAGGTCTACGATTTCTTGAAGTCCGTATCTCAGAAATATCATATCGGTTTTTGGGGACCTGGTGCTGGTATCATTCATCAGGTAGTACTCGAAAACTACGCCTTCCCAGGAGGTATGATGGTGGGTACCGATTCCCATACTCCTAATGCCGGTGGCTTAGGAATGGTTGCTGTGGGTGTAGGTGGTGCTGATGCTGTGGATGTGTTGACCGGTCAGCCTTGGGAACTCAAGATGCCTCGTCTTATCGGTGTTCATCTGACCGGTAAGCTTTCAGGATGGGCAACTCCTAAGGATGTGATTCTTGAAATTCTTGGTATTCTTACCGTAAAGGGAGGTACCAATGCTATTCTCGAATACTTTGGTGAGGGATTGGATAGTATCTCTACTACAGGTAAGGCAACTATCTGTAACATGGGTGCTGAGTTGGGTGCTACTTGCTCTATCTTCCCATTCGACCAGAATGCCGGTGAATATCTGCGTAAGACGGGTCGTGAGGAAATTGCATCTCTCGCACAGCAGAATGCGGAAGAACTCCGTGCAGATGATGAAGTTTTGGCTAATCCTTCTGCTTTCTATGACCAGATTGTAGAAATAGACCTTTCTAAGGTGGAGCCTCATTTGAATGGTCCGTTCACTCCAGATGCAGCAACTCCAATATCTCACATGAAGGCTAAAGGTCCTGCCAATGATTATCCTATGGTGGTAGAAGTAGGTTTGGTAGGTAGTTGTACCAACTCTTCTTATCAGGATCTTGCCCGTGCGGCTAGCGTGGCTCGTCAGGCTTATGAGAAGGGGATTGAAGTGAAAGGTCAGCTAATCATTAATCCTGGTTCTGAGCAGATTCGCTATACTGCCGAGCGTGATGGCATCCTTGATGACTTTAAGAAGATTGGAGCTCTTATCATGACCAATGCCTGCGGTCCTTGCATCGGACAGTGGAAGCGTCATACAGAAGACAATACTCGCAAGAATGCTATTGTTACCTCTTTTAATAGAAACTTCCGCCGTCGTGCTGATGGTAACCCTAATACGTTTGCCTTCATTGGAAGTCCTGAACTTACGGTGGCTCTGACCATTGCTGGCAGATTGGATTTCAATCCTGCTACCGATACTTTGCTGGACAAGGATGGCAATAGCGTGAAGCTCGATGCTCCTACAGGCTTTACTTTCCCTCCAAAGGGATTTGCCGTAGAAGACAAGGGATTCATTGCTCCAAGTGAAGAAAATGCAAATGTAGAGGTAGTTATTGCTCCAGACAGCAATCGTCTTCAGAAACTGGCTCCTTTTGCTCCTTGGGATGGTAAGGATTTGGTAGACATGCCTTTACTTATCAAGACGGAAGGAAAGTGTACCACAGACCATATTTCTATGGCTGGACCTTGGTTGAAGTTCCGTGGACATCTGCAGAATATTTCAGACAACCTTCTGATGGGAGCCGTGAATGCCTTCAACGGTGAAAGTAATAAGGTGAAGAACCAGTTGGATGGCAATTATGTTGAGGTTTCTACAGCAGCTAAGGCTTACAAGGCACAGGGAATCAGCAGCATCGTGGTGGCAGAGGATAATTACGGCGAGGGATCTTCTCGTGAACATGCCGCTATGGAGCCTCGTTTCCTGAACGTAAAGGTGATTTTGGCTAAGAGTTTTGCTAGAATTCATGAGACAAACTTGAAGAAGCAGGGTATGCTTGCTCTAACATTCTGCAACAAGGACGATTATAACAAGGTACAGGAAGACGACCGTATCTCGTTGACTGGTTTGAAGGAGTTTGCTCCTGGCTCTAAACTCACCGTTACTTTAAAGCATAAAGATGGTTCTGAGGATAGTTTTGAGGTAGAACATACCTATAATGATACACAGATAGCATGGTTCAAGGCTGGTTCTGCATTGAATTTTGCTGCAAAAAACAAATAGTCATGAACAAAGAATACTTAATATATAAGCTGAGTGATGAGGTTAAAAACTCATGCAAGATTGATAAAGAGGCATTCAAGAAGTTTAATGTAAAGCGTGGACTTCGTAATGAGGATGGTTCTGGCGTATTGGTTGGATTGACCAATATAGGTAATGTCGTGGGTTATGAGCGCGATGCAGATGGCAAGTTGACCCCTACAGAGGGTAAACTTTACTATCGTGGCTATGAGCTGGATGATCTGGTAAGCCCACTTCTGAAGGAAAAGCGCTTCGGTTTTGAGGAGGTTGCCTTCCTCCTGCTCTCAGGTCAGTTGCCTGATAAGGAGGAACTGGAGGCATTTAAGGAACTTCTGAACGACAATATGCCGCTCGATCACCGTACAATTACCCACATTATTGAGTTGGAGGGTAGCAATATTATGAATATTTTGGCTCGTTGTGTGCTCGAAATGTACACTTTTGATCCAAATCCTGATGATATCAGTCGTGATAACTTGATGCGCCAAAGCATTGAGCTGATAGCAAAGTTCCCTACGATTATTGCCTATGCATACAATATTTACCGTCATTCAGTGCAGGGTAGAAGTCTTCATATTCGTCATCCTCGTGAGAATCTCTCTATTGCAGAGAACTTTCTTTACATGATGAAGCATGAGAACTATTCTGAGCTGGATGCGCGTATGCTCGATCTTCTCTTGATTATTCAGGCAGAACATGGTGGAGGTAATAACTCAACCTTTACAGTGCGTGTTACATCTTCTACTCGTACAGATACCTACAGCTCTATCGCAGCAGGTATCGGAAGTTTGAAAGGTCCTTTGCATGGTGGTGCCAATATCAAGGTTATCAATATGTTCCACCACTTAAAAGAGGCAATCAAGGATTGGACCAATGTAAACGAATTGGATATTTATCTCAAGCGTATGCTCAATAAGGAGGCTTATGATAAGACGGGACTTATCTATGGTATCGGTCATGCCGTTTACACATTGAGCGATCCTCGTGCTGTAGAATTGAAGCGCTTGGCTGGTGAACTTGCCAAGGAAAAAGGTAGAGAAGATGAGTACAATTTCTTGAAATTGATAGAGCAGGAGGGAATCAAATGTTTGCAGGAGCATCGTGGAGGAAGTAAGCCTGCGTGTGCAAACCTCGATTTTTATAGTGGCTTTATCTATGAAATGATAGGTCTGCCACAAGAGATTTATACTCCAATCTTCGCAATGGCTCGTATTGTGGGCTGGACAGCACATCGTATCGAGGAACTCAACTTTGAGGGTCGTCGTATCATTCGTCCAGCTTATAAGAACATTCTTAGTGAGCTTGATTATCAGCCGCTTGATGAAAGATAAAACGGTGATTCCTTTTATTGAAATATATAAAAGCTGGCAATACTCGTTGTGGGTATTGCCAGCTTTTTTCTGATAAAAAGCCAATAAAGGATGGTAATGGCGTTTCTGCTATCTTTTTGGGGACTGTTGTAGTCAAGGTGCTTGTATTTTGTTGCTTTTTGAATGTGTTTATTGAGAGTCTACACTTTTGGTGCATAAAAAACGTTAATAATTCATGAAAATAGGGGCGTTTATTTGCTGTTCTCAAAATAATGTGATAATTTTGCATATTGAAATTACGTTTTCAGGTAAAAGATGAAAGTTGAGGTCTAGCTATAGTAAATGTTTTAAACTTAGATCTCACCGTAAGTTTAAATTAGTATTAATCAAAATGGATTGCGTTATGAGCTCCGTTTTTTATCAATTGAATTTCTTTTGGTGATGAGCGGAACAGTAAATGAAAAAATTATGGAAAAAGAGTTTGAAGATTATTGGCTAAAGCATCAAAAAAGGTTAATTTTGAAATCGCCAAAGAACTTGAGAGAAGAGTATCTTGAGTCTACGCGCTTAGATACCCCGATGGATTGGGTATGCTTTGTATTGCCGATAGCTGTTGGCATCATACTTCAGCCTAGATTGAATTTTGAAAGTGAAATTCTGTCATGGGGCGTGGTTTTGCTTGTTGTGGTTGTGCTTTTTGCGCTACTTCAGATGTTCAAGCCTTATCTGCAAAAGAAAAAGACTACGATTCAGGCATTGGATGCTATTAAGAATTTCTATTATGAACGTTATAAGAAATATGGTCTAGACAAAATTGAGTCTTGGTCATAATATAAGTTGCGACATATTCTGGATTAGAATATGTCGCAACTTTTTTTACACTATCATGAAGTCGCTCATGATATCATCAGAAACATAGAGTCCTTTAGGAGTGAGCGAGAGGTGGTTGTTCTCTATCTTCATCAGGCCGCGGGCAATATGTTTTTGAGCTTCCGAAGTTAGTTGACGGGTTAGCTCTTCTCCAAATTCTTCTGCCACATGTTTTATACTGATGCCATCGGAAGTACGTAGGGCAGTAGCGATGAGGTCGTTGTATCGGGTATTGATGTCAAGTTCTTCTTTTTCTGATGGCAATGTGCCTTGTTCTATCTTTTCGATATATTGTGCCAGTTGAGCTATGTTCCAGCTTCTTGTGGCAAAAAGTTGCCCTCCTTTATGGATGCGTTTATATGAATGGGCTGCGGCTCCGATACCTATGTATGGAGTTTCGTGCCAATAGCTGCTGTTGTGGCGTGAACGATAGCCTGGGCGGGCAAAGTTGCTGATTTCGTAATGTTCGTAGCCGGTCTTGGTAAGAAGTTGTATCAGTGTATCGTACATGTTCCGGCTCATCTCTTCATCAATTTCTTCAATTTTCCCCTGTTCTAATAAACGATAGAGTGAGGTCCCCTCTTCGTACATCAAGCTATATGCTGAGATATGTTCCACATTCAGACTGATAACCTCTTGGATGTCGCTTGTCCATTGCTCGATATTTTCGCCGGGAAAGCCGAACATGAGGTCGATACTGATATTGTTGATGCCAATGTTGCGCAGACGTTCTACGGCTATTCTGACTTCTTGAGCGTTGTGGCGACGGTGTAAAAAGCGCAAACGCTCATTGCTGAAAGTTTGGGCACCCATGCTGATGCGGTTGACCGGGAGCTGTTTGAGGGTTTGGCAAAACTCTTCTGTAATATCATCAGGATTGCATTCCATCGTGATTTCCATATTGCGAGTGAAATGTCCTAGATATTTATTGATTCCATCGAATAATTTGATGAGTTGTTCGCCCGTAAGTTGACTGGGCGTACCACCTCCTAAATATACAGTTTCTATCTTTTCTCCTTCTTCCAATTCTTGATGAATAGGGCGTAGAGACATTTCTTTGATGAGTGCGTCTACGTATGCATCCCTTAGTTTGAGGGATGTAGTGCTGTAAAAACCGCAATAAATGCAGCGGCTTTCACAAAATGGGATATGTATGTATAATCCAGCCATATTTTTTTACTTCCAGTTATTCCTTCTAGCTTACCCTTATCTTCTTATATATAATAAGGTGTAAGGAGGATTTCTATATTTAACAAAATGCAAAATTACTAATATGTTTTAAAAATAGGCAACTTTTTCGATAAAACTTTTGGAAGTATCAGAAAAAAAACGTAATTTAGTACCATGAAACGGAAAAACCGCATGGTTGGACTGTTGAAAACAACTAGCAAATTTAATGTATAACCCTTAAAAATCTATAAGCGTCATGAGAGTATATCAGACAAATGAGATTAAGAACATTGCATTGCTGGGCAGTGCGGGTAGCGGCAAGACTACACTTGCCGAAAGTATGTTATTTGAAGCAGGCGTTATCAAGCGTAGAGGCTCTGTAGAAGCGAAGAATACGGTGAGCGACTACTTCCCAGTTGAGCTGGAGTATGGTTACTCTGTGTTCCCTACCGTTTTTCACGTGGAGTGGAACAACAAGAAGTTGAATATCATCGACTGCCCTGGTAGCGACGATTTCGTTGGTGGTGCAATTACATCCCTCAACGTAACCGATCAGGCAGTTATCCTTATCAATGGTCAATATGGTCCAGAGGTAGGCACCCAGAACAATTTCCGTTATACCGAGAAGTTGAGCAAGCCTGTCATCTTCCTCGTCAACCAGCTTGACTCTGACAAATGTGATTTCGATAACCTCATTGCAACTATGAAGGATATATATGGTCCTAAGTGTGTGCAGATACAATATCCTATCGAGACCGGTCCTGGCTTCAATGCTCTCATTGACGTCTTATTGATGAAAAAATATTCCTGGAAACCAGAAGGCGGTGCTCCTATCATCGAGGATATTCCTGAGGAGGAAATGGACAAGGCAATGGAACTTCATGCAGCACTCGTTGAGGCTGCTGCCGAAAACGATGAGGGCTTGATGGAGAAATTCTTCGAGAGCGAAAGCTTGACAGAGGATGAACTCCGCGAGGGAATCCGTAAGGGATTGGTTACCCGTAGTATCTTCCCAGTATTCTGTGTTTGTGCAGGTAAGTCTATGGGTGTTCATCGTTTGATGGAGTTCTTGGGCAACGTGGTGCCTTTCGTAAGCGAGATGCCTAAGTTGCACAATACCCGTGGTGAGGAAATTGCTCCTGATACCAATGGCCCTGAGAGTGTTTACTTCTTCAAGACAGGTTTGGAGCCACACATCGGTGAGGTTAGCTACTTTAAGGTGATGAGTGGCTCTATTAAGAGTGGTGATGACCTGACCAATGCCGACCGTGGTTCTAAGGAACGTATCGGACAGATTTATGCCTGCGCTGGTGCCAACCGTGTACCTGTGGATCAGTTGAACGCTGGTGATATCGGTTGTACCGTGAAGATGAAGGACGTGAAGACTGGCAATACCTTGAATGGAAAGGGTGCTGAGTGGCGTTTCGATTTCATCAAGTATCCTAATCCTAAGTATTCTCGTGCTATCAAGGCTGCTAATGCCCAAGATACAGAGAAGCTGATGGCTGCCCTTATCAAAATGCGTCAGGAAGACCCTACATGGATTGTTGATCAGAGCAAGGAGTTGCGTCAGATTATCGTTCGTGGTCAGGGTGAGTTCCACCTCCGTACATTGAAGTGGCGTTTGGAAAACAACGAGAAACTCAACGTTACATTCGAGGAGCCTCGTATTCCATATCGTGAGACTATTACCAAGAAGGCTCGTGCAGACTATCGTCATAAGAAGCAGAGTGGTGGTGCTGGTCAGTTTGGTGAGGTGCACCTCATTGTTGAGCCTTATGCAGAAGGTATGCCAGATCCAACATCATTCACTTTCAACGGCCAGGAGTTCAAGATGAATATCAAGAGCCGTGAAGAGGTTTCTTTGGAGTGGGGTGGCAAGTTGGTATTCCTCAATTCTGTTGTAGGTGGTGCCATTGATGCCCGATTCATGCCTGCCATTCTTAAGGGTATTATGGACTGTATGGAACATGGTCCTTTGACTGGTTCTTATGCTCGTGACGTTCGTGTAATCGTATATGACGGAAAGATGCACCCTGTAGACAGCAACGAGTTGTCGTTCATGTTGGCTGCACGTCATGCCTTCAGCGATGCGTTCAAGCAGGCTGGTCCTAAGATTCTTGAACCTATCTATGATTTGGAAGTTTATGTTCCTGCCGACTATATGGGTGATGTAATGAGTGATCTTCAGGGACGTCGTGCTCTTATCATGGGTATGGATTCTGAGGCAGGTTATCAGAAGCTCTGTGCTAAGATACCTCTCAAGGAACTTGCAAATTACTCTATTTCTCTCAGTTCGATTACTGGTGGTCGTGCTTCGTTTACAACCAAGTTTGCCAGCTACGAGTTGGTTCCTACCGACATTCAGGGCAAGTTGATTGCTGAGCACGAGGCTGAGTTGGCAAAGGAAGATGAATAATTGAATTATTCATTTGAAATATATAAGAATGCATTAGTTTGAGAATTATCTCTCTTATATAAATTAAAATTTTATGTTGATATGACCAATGAGGGGGCGTGCATGTGATATGTACGCTCCTTTTTCGTCTTTTTATGTCTGTGTTAGTTTTGTATATGAAACTAAATGATTTATTTTTAGTTAATTTGCTTAAAAACCGATTAAATAATTAACTGTTTTGTGTTAACCAATTAAGAAAATTCCTATCTTTGCCCCCATGAAGAAGAAAACGATTTGGACCATAGCCATTATTATGGGCTTTTCGTTCCTTGCTCTGCTCTTTTTGCAGTTGAGTTACATCCAGGAGATGGTTAACATGAAGAAGGAACAGTTTGATGAATCTGTCAACAGAGCCCTATATCAAGCTTCAAGAAATCTGGAGCTGAATGAAACCTTGCGCTATCTTGAAAAAGATGTCAATGAGACAGAGCGGAAGGCGGCCAAGAAGGATTCTGCGGGTACTCGTAGCGGGATGCCTGATGGTACAGTGCAGCAATCGCATCAGTACTCGGTAGTAGGAAAGGATGGTACGGTTTATTCATCCTTTGAACTGAAAACCATCGCCATTAGTCCTGGCAATATGCCTAAGGCGATGATTTTGAGAAGCGATAAGAATTCGATCAACGAAACTCAGAAGTCGTTGCAGGAAATCGTCAAGAATCGCTATGTATATCAGAAAGCGTTGTTGGACGAGGTGGTTTATTCCATTCTCTATTCTGCATCTGATAAGCCTTTGAAGGAGCGTATCAACTTCAAGCAGCTGGATCAGGACTTGAAGGCAGAGATGATGAACAATGGTATTAACATACCATATCATTTCACCGTAACTACACAGGATGGACGTGAGGTGTATCGCTGTCCAGACTATAGCGATGAGGGCGAGGAATACAGCTATTCGCAGGTACTTTTCCGTAACGACCCGCAGTCGAAGATGGGAGTTGTGAAGATTCATTTCCCTGATATGAATAGTTACATCTTCTCCAGTGTGCGCTTCATGATACCAAGTATCATCTTTACTCTGGTATTGCTGATTACCTTCATCTTTACCATTGTGGTTATCTTCCGACAGAAGAGATATACGGAAATCAAGAACGATTTCATCAACAATATGACCCATGAGCTGAAGACGCCTATTGCCAGTATCAGTCTGGCAGCACAGATGCTAAATGATTCCTCTGTTTCCAAGAGTGAACAGATGCAGAAACATTTGGGTGGGGTGATAAACGATGAGTCTAAACGACTTCGCTTCCTTGTAGAGAAAGTGCTGCAGATGAGTATGTTCGACCGTAAGAAGGCGGTATTCAAGAAGAAAGAACTCGATCTCAATGAGATGGTGGAAAACATTGCTCATTCATTTGCACTCCGTGTTGAGCATACGGGTGGTAAGGTATATACCGATATTGAAGCGATTGATTCGGGGCTCTATGTAGATGAGGTACATTTCCAGAATGTAATCTTCAATCTGATGGATAATGCGGTGAAATATCGCAAACCGGATGAGCCACTCAACATTACGATGAAAACCTGGAATGATGAAGAACATCTTTATCTCTCTATAACTGATACCGGATTGGGTATGAAGAAGGAGAATCTGAAGAAAATCTTCGATAAGTTCTATCGTGTTCATACTGGTAATGTGCATGATGTGAAGGGATTCGGTCTCGGATTGGCCTATGTGAAGAAAATCGTGGATTTGCATGATGGCGAAATCAAGGTAGAAAGTGAATTCGGCAAGGGTACTACTTTCACCATAAAACTGCCGGTAATACATAGTTAAAAAGGAAATAAATAATAGTAATATTAACAAATTAAAATGGATTAAGATATGGAAGAGACAATTAAAATCTTGCTTTGTGAGGATGATGAGAACCTGGGTATGTTGCTTCGCGAATATTTGCAGGCAAAGGGTTATTCTACTGTGTTGTGTCCTGACGGTGAGCAGGGATTCAAGGAATTTACAAAGAATAAGTATGATATAGCTGTTCTTGACGTGATGATGCCGAAGAAAGACGGTTTCACCCTGGCACAGGATATTCGACAGGCTAATGCGGATCTGCCTATCATCTTCTTGACAGCCAAGACATTGAAGGAGGATATCCTCGAAGGTTTCAAGATTGGTGCTGATGATTATATCACCAAGCCATTCTCTATGGAGGAGCTGGTATTCCGTGTAGAGGCTATCTTGCGCCGTGTACGTGGCAAGAAGACCAAGGAGAGCACTCTGTATCACATCGGCAAGTTCGTATTTGATACACAGAAGCAGCTCCTTACTATTGGTGATCAACAGACTAAGTTGACAACCAAGGAGAATGAGTTGTTGGCTCTTCTCTGTTCACATGCCAATGAAATCCTGCAGCGTGATTTTGCCCTCAAGACAATCTGGATTGATGACAACTACTTCAATGCTCGCTCTATGGATGTGTATATCACCAAACTTCGTAAGCACCTGAAGGATGATGATCAGATTGAAATCATCAATATCCATGGCAAGGGTTACAAGTTGATTGTGCCAAACCAGGATTAATAAGCCGGAAAGACAAGCAAAGTATTCTTTTGATTAAAAAGATAAGGATGAGTCGAAGCAGTCGGCTCATCCTTTTTTGATAGTATAAATATATCCCGCTACCCCAGCAAGGATAAAAAACAAACCAGCGTAGAGCATACTGTTGTTCTTGATGTTCATCGCAAAGCTGGCAGCAAGTAGCAATACGCCCAACACAATGAAAGCCATGCCCATGGTAGGGAGAGCACGGAATGATTTCTTTAATTTCTGATTCTTCATAATCTTTACTTCTTATTTTATTTTATATATTTAATAAGGTGTAACCCTTCAAAAAGTCTTCTAAAAACTTCATAAAAGCTAAAAAGAACAAATGTTTTCTGCAAAAGTACAAAAAATATTTGGTTAATTCAAGAAAAAGTCGTACTTTTGCACCGCAATTCGTGAAAAGGATGTTTTATGGCATCTTTTACGAAGCGCAAAATATTTATTAATAACAAATTTTAATTATCAAAAGTAGTATGAATCAATACGAAACCGTTTTCATTTTGACTCCCGTTTTGTCTGATGAACAGATGAAGGAAACGGTCGCTAAGTTCGAGAAGGTACTCACCGATAATGGTGCTGAGATTCTGAACAAAGAGGCTTGGGGTTTGAAGAAGTTGGCTTACAACATCGAGAAGAAGACATCAGGCTTCTACAGCCTGGTTGAGTTCAAGGCTGAGCCAACTGTTATCGCTAAGCTCGAAACAGCTTATCGCCGCGACGAGAAAGTAATTCGTTACATGACTGTTAAACTTGACAAGTATGCTGTCGCTTACGCAGAGAAGCGTCGTGCAAAGCTTGGTAAAAAAGAGGAGGCTTAATCATGGCAGATCAGAAATCAGAAATCCGTTATTTGACCGCTCCTTCTATTGACACAAAGAAGAAGAAGTATTGCCGTTTCAAGAAGAGCGGTATTAAGTACATCGACTACAAGGATCCAGAGTTCTTGAAGAAGTTCTTGAACGAGCAGGGTAAAATCCTTCCACGTCGTATCACAGGTACATCTTTGAAGTATCAGCGCCGTGTAGCACAGGCTGTAAAGCGTGCTCGCCAGATCGCTTTGCTTCCTTACGTAACCGATTTGATGAAGTAATTTAAGGAGGAGAAGAAGAATGGAAATTATTTTGAAGCAAGATATTATCGGTCTTGGATACAAGAACGATATCGTTAATGTAAAGAGTGGTTATGGTCGTAACTTCCTTATCCCTACAGGTAAGGCTGTTATCGCTTCTCCATCTGCTAAGAAGCAGTTGGCTGAGGATTTGAAGCAGCAGGCTCACAAGCTTGAGGCTATCAAGGCTGAGGCTGTTAAGAAGGGCGAGGCTCTCAATGGCGTTGTTCTTACTATTACTGCTAAGGTTAGTGCTACTGGTCAGCTCTACGGTTCAGTTAACGCTGCAACTGTTGCTGAGGAGCTCGCTAAGAAGGGCATCGAGGTTGATCGCAAGATCGTTACTATGAAGGATGCTAAGAAGGTTGGTGAGTACGAGGCTACTGTACACTATCACAAGGAGGTTGAGGTTAAGGTTCCTGTTATCGTTGTTGCTGAGAATGCTCCTGTAGCTGCTCCAGCTGAGGCTCCTGTAGAGGCTCCTGCTGCTGAGGTTGCTGAGGAAGAGGCTCCTGCAGCTGAGTAATCCTTAATCAATCAATTTGTCATTAGTACGATAATTTTCGCACTGTAAAGCAAATTAATATAAAGAATCCCTTTTGCCGGAAGGCATTAGGGATTTTTTTTGTTTTTCTCTCCCGATTCTCAGAAAAAAATTGTATCTTTGCACCCGAATTGGAAGTATTTATAGTAAAATAGTATATTAATAATAAACTTTTAAAATAAGGATAAAAATGAAAGCATTTGTTTTCCCTGGTCAGGGTTCTCAGTTCGTAGGTATGGGTAAGGACCTCTACGACAACAACGCATTGGCAAAAGAACTTTTCGATAAGGCCGACGAGATTCTCGGCTTCAAGATTACTGATATTATGTTTGCTGGTACTGATGAGCAGTTGAAGGAAACCAAGGTTACACAGCCTGCTGTGTTCCTCCACTCTGTTATCTCTGCTCTCTGCTTGGGTGAGGAGTTCCAGCCTGCAATGGTTGCTGGTCACTCTCTCGGTGAGTTCTCTGCATTGGTAGCTGCTGGTGCAATGGCTTTCGAGGATGGTTTGAAGCTTGTTGCTGCACGTGCTAATGCTATGCAGAAGGCTTGCGAGGCTAATCCTGGTACTATGGCTGCTATCATCGGTTTGCCTGATGAGAAGGTTGAGGAAATCTGCGCTCAGGTAAGCACAGAGGGCAACGTAGTTGTTGCTGCTAACTATAACTGCCCTGGTCAGCTCGTTATTTCTGGTAATGTTGATGCTATCAATGCTGCTTGTGAGCAGTTGAAGGCTGCTGGTGCTAAGCGTGCTTTGCCTTTGAAGGTGGGCGGTGCTTTCCACTCTCCATTGATGCAGCCTGCTAAGGATGAGCTTCAGGCAGCTATCGAGAAGACTACTTTCTCTGCTCCTAAGTGCCCAGTTTACCAGAATGTAGACGGTAAGCCTCATACTAATCCAGCTGAGATTCAGCAGAACCTCATCGCACAGCTTACAAGCTCTGTACGTTGGACATCTTCTGTACAGGCAATGATTGCAGATGGTGCTGATGATTTCACAGAGTGTGGTCCTGGTAAGGCTTTACAGGGTATGATTGGTCGCATCGATAAGAATGTAGCTGCTCACGGCATTGCTTAATTGAGATTTAATTATAGTCAGCGCTTTATTTTCTCAGCAAAGGCGTTGTTGGGAAGATAAAGCGTTTCATTCTTTACGTATAGACCGCTAAATGAAGGAAAAAATTATTATTTACCAGGTTCTCCCTCGACTCTTTGGCAATCAGAATACCAATTGCAAGGAGAATGGTACAATAGAAGAAAACGGTTGCGGAAAGCTTAATAACTTTACTGATGAGGTTCTGGCCCGTATTCATGACATGGGCTTTACACATATTTGGTATACAGGTGTGATTCGTCATGCCACACAGACAAACTACTCATCTTATGGAATTCCTACCCAACATGCTGAGGTGGTAAAGGGCAAGGCAGGTTCGCCATACGCCATCACCGATTATTATGACATCGATCCGGATTTGGCGGAGAATGTCAGTCTAAGAATGAAGGAGTGGGAAATGCTTATTGAGCGCACGCATAAGGCTGGTATGAAAGTTGTGATGGACTTTGTGCCAAATCATGTGGCTCGTGAGTATCATTCCATTTGCAAACCGGCAGGTGTACGAGATTTGGGAGAAGATGATGATCCTAACATGCATTTTTCTACCAAGAATAATTTCTATTATGCTTGGGGCGATTTAGATTTGAACGATGTTCGCTACTCTAAGCCGGAGTTCAAGGCTTTTCATGCCAAGGATGCCAAGATATATGAACAATATAAGGAGAGTCCTGCTAAGGCAACGGGTAACGACCGCTTTGACAACCGTCCTGGCTGCAACGACTGGTATGAGACCGTGAAACTCAACTATGGTGTAGATTATTGTGATGCGGGAGGCAGAAGCTATCATTATGAGCCTGTGCCAAATACATGGGGCAAGATGACGGATATCCTGCTTTATTGGGCAAGCAAGGGTGTAGATGGTTTCCGCTGCGATATGGCAGAGATGGTGCCTACTGCATTCTGGTCTTATGCCACACAGATATTGAAATCGAAGTATCCTCACATTGTTGTAATAGGTGAGGTATATGATCCTAACCAGTACCGCAACTATGTGAAGGCAGGTTTCGATTATCTTTATGATAAGGTGGGAATGTATGATTGCCTGCGTGGTGTGGTTCGGGGTGAGCGCCCAGCTGCCAGTATCACTCATGAATGGCAGGTGGTGGATGATATCCGCCAGCACATGCTCTATTTCCTGGAAAACCATGATGAGCAGCGCATCGCCAGCGATTTCTTCTGCGGCAATGCCATGAAGGCAATTCCTGCAGCAGCCATGAGCCTCTTCTTCCAGAAGAATCCTTTCATGCTTTATAGCGGACAGGAGTTTGGCGAGAAGGGTATGGACAAGGAGGGATTCAGCGGAAGAGATGGTCGTACCACAATATTCGACTACTGGAGTCCTTCAACTTTGGCACATGCTTATCAGGATTCTGCCGATGAGACTTTGACAGCTGAGCAGAAGTATCTGGCAGCTACCTATCGCCAGCTTCTTCGTCTTGCTAATGAAGAGAAGGCGCTTCGAGAAGGTGATACTTTCGACCTGATGTATGTGAATCCTGGTTCAGAGAATTTCGATCCGAGAACCAACTTTGCTTTCCTTCGCAAGAAGGATAATGAGGTGATGCTCATCGTGCTCAACTTTGCCCAGGAGGCTCGCCAGCTTCAGGTATGTATCCCTGGTCATGCTTTCGATTTCTTCCAGATCACTGAAGAGGAGGTTCTCGTTACCGAACTGTTCTCGGGAGGCAAGAAGAAGGTTGAGCTGAAAAAGGATGGTGTATTCCCGATATCCATGGATGCTAACGGAGTAAGAATCTATAAATTCAATGTCAAGATGGAGGAAAGTGATATTATATTGAACGAGCATCATAAGGAGGAGTTCCCTCCTGCTCATACGGCTGAGCATCTGCTCAACCAGTTGATGGTTCGTATGTTTGGTTGCGAGCGTAGCAAGAATGCCCATGTCGAGCGCAAGAAGAGTAAGATGACCTTCGTAGTCGATCACAAGCCTACCCGCCAGGAGGAAAAGGAGATTGAGACGGAGATGAATCGCCTGATAGAGCTTGATATGCCAGTAACTTACGAGTTCGTAGATCGTGATCACATTCCAGCAGAGGTGAAACTCGATCGTTTGCCTGATGATGCTAGTGATACCTTGCGTCTGGTTCGTATCGGTGATTATGATGTTTGTCCATGTATTGGCAAGCATGTACGTTCTACGGCGCAGATTGGTAAGTTTGTATTGCTCGGAACAAATTGGGATGAGCATGCCCATTCATTGCGTATTCGTTTCAAGATCGTGCAGTAGTGATAAAATATAGTAACGATATAAAAAAAGCAGCAATGGCTATACTTTTCAGTAGTAGCTATTGCTGTTTTTTTTTTCTTATATAGCAAGATGTGATTTTTTCTCCTGATATAAATTGTTTATGCACCAGGGAGAATTCTTCGTTCAGCGTCTTTGAATGTCGGTTCAGCGTCTTTGAATGTCGGTTCAACGTCTTTGAACGGCAGTTCAACGTCTTTGAATGACGGTTCAACGTCTTTGAATAGAAATTTATCCTATAAGAGAGAAACATTTATTGAGGTATAGATGCTTTTCTATGCCTTTTGACATCTTTGTTAGTGTCAGTCTTATCCTATAAATACGTTTCTTTGTCTGTGCTCGTCTGATGGGCACATACGGACCAACTGATGGGCATCGATGGATCAACAGACGAGCACTCACTGCTCATCACGTGAGCATTGAGTGCCCATAGTATAGAATGATTTTTGGGCACTTTGTGCAAAAAGAGCATCAAAAGTACGTCATTTATCAGAAAAAATAGAAAGGAAAAAAATAATCTCTTGAAAGCTTGCCAGTCTCATTCCTTTTTATTATTTTTGCAACCATAAATATCAGTATATTGAAGATAAAGGCTGATATAAAGGGTAAATATCATTATAATGATAGATAAATGAATAGAAGATTATGGCAGATTTATATGAATATTCTACTCCAGAGTTGGTACGCTTGTTGGGAATGAGATTCAAAGAATATAGAATGAGATGCAATCTCACCCAGAAAGAGGTAGCCGAGCTTACGGGGCTTGGTTTGACCACCATCCACAAGTTTGAGAATGGAACGGCAGGTAATCTTTCGCTTTCCACTTTTCTCCTCTTGCTGAAGGTGGTGGGGCAGATTGATGCCATCAATGATGTGCTTCCAGAACTTCCTCCATCACCTTATCTGATAAGAAAGGATGAGAAGAAGGCACAGAGAATTCGGCATACTAAACAATAACTGGTTATGGTAAATATGTTGGGAATAACAGCCGTCTCTTTGATGATAGCTTTACCATGAGCTTTATTAATTATGGGAATAAAATCATCCATTGTGCAATGTACTTTTTGTATATCAGCTATATCAACGAATCAACAAACTTTGCTGAAAGCCTAGGTGGTAGTGGCGATACTAAGGATTGGGGACATGAGAAGGATGAAGATAAGATAGAATGGATAAGACGATGTTTGCAACAGGCAACAAAGATAATGAAGCCAATGAAGAGGAAAGGCTTGAGTAGATAAAATATTTAAGGGAGGAGCGCATTCGAACACGCCCCTCCTAATTTTTTTTACAGCTCGCAATAATCTTGCGAATCACTATCCTTAGTAACGACTTGAATAGTGAGACGAGTGTGAGCTATGCGAGCTGTGAGAACTGTGTGAAGAATGAGAACTATGCGAATAGTGACCCGTAAGAGAATTTATATAGGTTTCTCACATCTAATCGAAAACGCGAATAATGTTACCAAACAAAATACACATCACTTCTTCTTTTACAATAAGCAACAGCTACATCACGTGCCGCTTTTATTCTAGTTTTTTCAAGATCTGTCTCACGTTGTGATTGTCTTTCGATGAGTTCAACTGCCCGCCGAGCTTCTGCATCTTTAGTTTGCTTGATTTGCGTGCATAGTTGTTTGGCTTCAGTAGCACAAGAGCTTGTCATATCTATTTGTTGTAGATATTCGACTGCCGCATCAAAATTACCATTAGAGAATTCTGCCCGAGCTTTCTGAATGACATTATTGCATTCCTGCGTTTGGTATTGACGATAAATTGTAGTTATCTCGTTATTGACTTTTGTGTAACCAGAGATTGTCGCTGGACAAGAAAACAACAGAGCCAGTCCTTCACCATATTGTTGAATATTGGCGAAAGTGCGAGCACGTGATATAACAGAATTAAGATCATGCTGATAGTAATCTATGATTTTGTCTTTTGCCTTATTCACAAAGTCTGTTAGACGTTTGTCTTGGGCGGACAATTTAGAAATGGCATTTTTTATTGCGTCATCATCAGAGAATCCTTCTCCACGTACTGTAACGACACAACTTGCAAAAGTTGTACTTGTGGCAAGATTGGTACAGACAAAATTGAATTGTATGTCGCTTGTATGTATATTCCTCATACCGCCTTCAACAACTTGTTTATTAACGAAACTAATCTCTGGCTTTATGGCAATGGTACTTACTTCGGCTGTTTCAACTCCACTTTCTGACATGGCTGGCAAGAACTTGCTCCTTAGCATCTTTGCAGTATTATCACTTAATTGACAATTACCAACAGGAAGTGCAAAAGCTATTTCTATTCCTTGTGCGAAAATAGTTGCATAAGAGGTCAGCAAGATTATCATTGTAAGCAATACTTTTCTCATAATCCACCCTCCTGTTATTTAATGGTTACAATCAGCATATTGTTGCTTGTAGTTCTCTCAATCTTGATTCCAAGATTCTTGAAAAATGTCAGCAGCTTCAATCCAAACTTATTGATATTATATGTTCTTCCGTTCTCGTCTTTTAGCGGTATGCGAATATCGTCGAAGAGCATCTGCTTGTCGGTTGTTCCCTGGATATGGTAATTGCCTTTATAAGCATTTTCTTCTACCCACATTTCCAATGCATCGGACAAAGCAAGACCGTCAGTGCCAACCTCTTGCGACATAGAGTGAGATGATGTCTCGTCAATGCCGACTGTTACCGCTATGGATTGTCCGTTTTCAGCTATGTCCATCAGTTTTTCCTGCATGGTGTTCAAGAATTTGTCCATCCCTATCTCGACAGCTCTTGATGTAAGTTTACCATAGTCATCGGTGTAAAACTTACCACTTTCGCACACAGCATTGGAAAGCGAATTTGCAGTAGATGTTTCATAACCAGACAGAATTACTTTCATGGCATTGCCAGAAGGAGATTCCAACAGGCTTATTTCCGCTTCGACATAAACATCTGCACCAGACTGTTGTATAATCATAGTCTTGACATCCTGTTGTTGGGTATTGCCTAATGCGGTTGCTTTTGACAAGGCTTTTAACTTGGCAAAAAAATCAACTGTAGTATACCCCCTTTGGTCGAATGCTTCCTTTATCTTGGTCAAGGCAATACGCTTATTCACGTCATTCTCCAAAACGGTACGTATGTCTTCACCTTGCGTTGTATATGGTATGACCATAATCTTAGGTCGTGCCGTAGGTAAAGGAGTAACTTGAGACTCTATGCTTTGTGCCCATGTGCAGCAGAACGCACACAGCCCCAATAGTATTGTTACAATTTTTTTCATACTCATTTCTTGATAATTAGGTTACAACGAATTAAATTGTGAGAAGCTTTACTATTTTCAATAGCGGTAATGATTTTGCTTGACACGCTGCATTCGGCGAATGACTCTCCTGATAGTTTTGTTACCTTGGCCTTCCCGAGTTCTGACGGATACGGTTTGCCGTCAAGCATCTCTACTGATTCTATCGTAAACATATCGCCGACCTTGATTCCGGCTTCCTTGCCAACATTGAGAAGTATCGTGCTTTTACCTATCGTCTTCAAGACTTTTCCTTTGACAGGAAAATTGATACGGAAATATTCGTAGATATCGGACTGTAAGCTTTGCATGGCTGCAGTAACGGCACTCTCTGGCGACAGCATTTCCTTACTGCATTTTCCATCAAAACTCTGCGCCTCATTGCTTACGCCTGTCTCTACGTCAACAACTTTCAACTGAAATGCTACACTCGCTTTATATCCACGTGTGCTTCCGTCACCGTTCTTCATGCGATAAACTGGAATCTTGGCAACATGACCTGTTACCAATTTCTCGGCAGCAACAGCCGCACCTTGTTCTGCAAGATTATGGCTGTCGAGAAAAGCCTCGCTCTTCTGTAGTTCAAGCTCATCCATTACTTTATCGCGACTTGTTCTGTCAACAACAACAAAACGGTGAGTGTTAGTCAACATTTCCACAACTTTCTCTGTTATAAGTCCTGTGTACGGACTCTCTTCATCGCAGGTAAACTGAGTTACGCCTATGACAGGGCGGTCATCGGCTGCTAAGGAAACTTGCGTATACCCACAAAGGATACACGCAAGTATGACCGCATATAAAATACGAAAATTTCCCATTACAGATTCTTTGCAGTTTTTGCTGTTTCAATCATCTGCTTGATGGCAGCGACCTTTGCCTTTGATTCTTCAAGCAAGACTGGGTAAGCATCTTTTGTAAAGGCGAGAGCTGATGCTATCTTAGCTACTTTCATTGGATTTTTGTTAGTAGAAGATGCCTTGGTTGCAGCTTCTGCACCTTTCCCCGCCTCAGCGATTGAAACACCTTCTGCAGTTAGAGTTGTGCCTAATGCGACAAGTTCCTCTACGGTAGGCTTCTTGATGGTTACGTCTGTAACACCATCCTTTGTTTCGCCAATCTGACGATAATAAAGGTCTTGAAGTAAAGCTGATGATGCTACGGAACTGATGGCTGCATTGTAAACTCCCTGTACATAGGTGTCAACATCTGCAATTCCTGTTTGCTTTGGCTGTTTAGAGCAAAGTTTCTCCAATTTTGCACAACGTTCAATACTAGCCTTAATGTCCTCTTTGGACTGACCGAAACAGAAAGATACCGACATTGCGAGCAATGCTGCGGTAACGAATAAAAATCTTTTCATCTTGTATTATTATTAAGATGGCTGCCTGGCTACCACAGCAGGGTTATTTTTTAATTGGCGGATATACAAAATAAAAAAACGTGGAGCCAGTCTGTCACTCGTTCCACGATTCGTAGGCCTTCGCATTGCCCTGTCAGTCCGAAACGAGCAACGCCGAAAGCCCCACGTATGTGTAAGTATATAAATACCCTTTTTGCAACGAATGCGAAATGCAACCGAAGCCAATGAGGGCTGTATACAATACACCCATGAGACGTTCCTTGTTGCTTTGTTCTTGACTGACAAATGAGTTTGCGAAGTTCACGAATCGTCAAAACCAAAGCGTCAGATACGCCTTTTATTATGTATATGTCTGCCCAATCTCTGCCCCTCAAGGCTTTCGGTATGGGTATAGACGTTACAAAGGTAACATTTTTATCTCATATTCTTTCTTTTTTTATAGACAAAATGTGTTTTTATGGTCTGATTTAACACTATTAAATACAAATATATCAAAGAAATCTACTTTTACATGAATTTTCTTGCTCAAAAGTTTGTATTATCAATAATTATTTGTATCTTTACAGCAGCAGAATCCGCCAAGCCTCTCAACGATGCTCAAATGTGCGGGTCGTTTTTTAAGGCAGTTACCGCCCCAGTTAAAGCATGTTTTGTTGAATTGCGGTTCTATTTTTGCAGTGATACATTGTTAATAATAAGAAAAACGCTTGTTTTCTGAAATATTATCTGTATCTTTGTACCTGGATTATTAAGGGTAGGATTATGG